>Ga0102828_1000109_pt1 | contig 14131 bp, 18 predicted proteins | sample ColrivemetaGS541_FD_78196 | JGI IMG/M metagenome (GOLD analysis project Ga0102828, IMG submission 78196) | Estuarine microbial communities from the Columbia River estuary - Freshwater metaG S.541 | ecosystem: Environmental > Aquatic > Marine > Intertidal zone > Estuary | place: USA: Columbia...
CTTTTTCTATTTTATATTCTGTGCCTGTAACTGTGTAAATATAGTATTGAACTGCTACTCTATTATCTCCAACAGGTCTAACCATATCAGCAGGCAAATATTCTAATGCTACTACTGAACTTCCAATACCTCTAATCTTGCGTAAATAAGCATTTCCAAGTAGTAAATAATCTTGAATGTAGTTTCCCCATACAATAGATGGAGGAATATTACCATTCATAGGGTCTCTTAATAGTTCAGTAATATCATTTACTTGTATTTCTTTTTGACCAGATGTTTTATTAGCAACCTCAAAACTAACCTGGGAAAAGTTAGTAAGATACCAACGAGTACAAATAGCAACAATAGAGTTTAAAGATAAATCTCCAGCTTCTCTTACCCAATCTCTATTAGATGAAGGTAGTTTTTTTTGTAATAAAGCAAGTAAATCTCCATTGCCTCTACCTGTTAATCCACCTGTACTCATTGAATAGTTGTTTGGTGGTGGTAGTTGTTCTTTATTATTTGCTGATTGTAGTTTTAAGAAATCAAAAAATCCCATATGTTATATCCTCATTGGTTGCTTTTTTATTTTATCGTTAGCACTAATATGCCATAAACTTCTTCAATATAAACAACTGACTAAATGCATCAGACATAGCATCAACTTGGTCATCGTGTTTGCCAAGTGGAAATGTTCTTAACTCTTCTACAAACTCTCTATTCCAAGGTGCTTTTAAAATATAAACATTACCAGCATTTATTTGACTTGCTACACCTTCTGCTCTTATTTCTTTTTTTCCAGTAGGTTTTATTTTATTTATATTATGACCTGCTAATACTCTAAATAAATATTGTGCTTGAAACTTACCTGCTGCTCCTGGGTCTTCTGGTATTGTAATGTTTATTCTACCATCCAAATCAGCGGTATTTTTAATCCATTTATCTCTAACATCAGGAGACCATTGACCTCTTACAACATCAATAATATATATATTTTTATCAGCATCTATACCCATCTTTATGCCAGCACTAAAGTCTCCATCATTTTCTGTTGCTGCTAAATCCCAACTTCTAACTATTTTTGTAAGATTATTTGGTAAAGCATCAATATATTTAAGATTATGTATTTTAATAAATGAGCCTTCTTTTGGTGTAGGATTTACTTGATAAAGAGATTGGAAAGCATAGTCTCCAATAACCTTTTTTATGCGCAATAAATCATCAATATTGTATCTTTCTGGCCATAATGCTTCTCCGATACTTCTACCAATAATATCATCAGCATCTTCGCAAATAGCAGGTAAATCTAATATATGCCATTTATCTGGTTCTGCTTCTACTGCTCTTACTGATAAATCATCTTCATTCCAAGGTGTCATAGTAATCAATACTTTTCCACCTGGCTCTAATCTTGTAAGTAAATCAGAAGTATACCAATCCCATACATTATCTCTATATGTTTTACTTTCTGCTTGTTCTCTATTTGCTACTGGGTCATCAATACACAATACTGAAAAACCTTGGCCTGTAGGAGCATTACCTGTTCCTCTTGCCATACATACTCCACCTTCTTCAGATTGCCATTCATCAGCAGCAGTTTTATTTTTATCCATCTTATTTCTTGATGAATAAATGTTTCTACTCATACGGCTAAATCTACGAGCCATTCTTTCATTGTAGGAAGTAATAAGCACATTATCTTCTGGATACATCTCCATCATATAAGCAGCAAGTCTAATAGTTGATGATTGTGTTTTAGAGTGTCTTGGGGGCATTTTAATCAATAATCTGTCAAACTTACCATCAATGAAATCTTGAATAGTTTCTGCTATTTTAATAATATGTGGTGGTAATGTCCAGGTTTTAGGATATGTAGCAATAAGAAAATCTAAATATAAGGGCTGTTCTTTTTGTTTTTTATCATTCTCTATCTGGATTTGCTGCCGAGAGAAGTTGAATACTCCAGTTTGCAAGCTGTTGATGTAAATCGGCAATCTGTCCTGCGCTTTGTGTCCTAATGTATCTTTCATCTTGTCCTACTTTTGCTATTGTTTCTATTGCTTTTAAATGTTCTTTTAAACTTGTAATAAGCAAATCCTCTATCCTATCAATAGCATTTTCAGGTAATAATGCCTTTTGGTCATCATCTAACTCTGCTTTTATTTTAGATACAGCACTTTTAGCTATACCGTGTTTTCTTGATAGTTCGCATACACCTAAACCAACCATCAATCCAGAAATAATATCTGCTTTTAAATCGTTAGTTATTTTAGTATATGTTCTTGTTTTTCGTTCTTCCATAATAGATACCTCATTGTATTTTAGCATTAGGATAAAAAAGAACCCCAGTAGGAGAAATACTGGGGTTATGCAGGAGTTGTAGAAATGTCAATGAACTACAAATATATTATACCACAAACTACAATAGTTTTACCTGCTCATCCCAACAATGTAGATAAATATTTGCCATTCCTTCATCGAGAAGCATTTTAATAAACTCAACAGGACTTTGGTTCATATCAAAAGCAGCCATAAGTTCTTCAATAGATGCCATATCATTTTCTTGTGTCATAGCAGCAATATTTATTTTTATAATAGGATGCAAACCTTTTAGTTGATTATTATTTTCTTCCATTTAGATACCTTATACCAAATACAGTCTATCATTCTCTTCTCGGAAATAACAATAAATACCTTCTTCTATTTTATTTATTCTTTTGCCTTTAAACTTATGCTCGTGTTTAGGCCATTCTTCTTTGCTAATATAACCAACTATATTCTTTGCTCTAACTATTGTCATTTTTATTCCAAGAACCCAGCCAATATATACTTGAATATTTCCGCTATCATAAATCTCATCAAGTTTTTCTATTTCTATGCTGTGTTTCATTCAACCATTCCAAGATATTTACTTATAAGTTCTATCCCAACATCAGCATCTTTAACTTCAACAAAAAGGGGCCATTTTGAGGTGTTTTTCATTATAATATCCTTCCACTCTTGTTGTTGTATTGATAGCTTCCCTTTCTCGCTTTTTACTTCAATATAGAGGCAACTGTAAACACCATTGTCTATTGGTATTATTAAATCCCATACTCCACTTCGCATTCCAAGTTTTTGAAGCCATTTGATTATTCCAAATCCAGTACCAAAAAAAGAGTTGGGTGGATGGTAAATACATTTCAAAACTTCGTAGTCATTTTCATTAGCTCTAACCCAATCCATAATAGCAATATGGATTTCTGCTTCTTTTTTCATAATGGATTTTACCAGTTCAAATAGGAAAAAACAGGGCTATTATTTGTTGGACAGATTAGCATTATTTGTTGGACAAAATACTATTATTTGTTGGACAAAAATGTATTATTTGTTGGACAGTTTTATTGAGTGTCCAACAAATCCTATCCTAAATAATGGTTCATCTTTCTCTTAAGATAAAAAGATAAAAAGATAAAAGAATAAAAGGACTGCGTCCTTATTTATATAACTTTTCTATATAAGAGAAGGTTCGCTAACGCTCCATCTAAATAAGAGAAAAAGCATTATTTCTTATTCAAGCTCTCCTATATTAAAAAGGAAAAATAAAAAATAAATAGAATAAAAAAATATCAACATTTGGAGGATTATAAAATGGCAATAGATATTACAGATACAGCTTTATTAATACTTGGATTAGTATTAGTCTATGAAGTTAGATTATATTGTTTGTATAGCAAACTTTTAGATTTAGAAATGAGCATAAAAAACCAATGATTTAGACACTTTTAGAATAGATTTGACTATTGGGCTATAAAAAATAAAACAGCCCTAAAATACAATGAAATAGCCCTTTTTACAAGAGGGTTTTATTTTTGTCTATCTATCTTATTCCTACAAGTTTAGTCAACACAAGATACTATTTATACATATACTTGCCTAAATAAAAAATCAGGGTAGAATAAGAAAAAAGGCAAAAATATTCCCTTTTTATTATTTATTATTGAAACTACAAAAGCAAAAGAAAGCCCCTCTTTTTAGAGGGGCTTTTGAGTTATTTCTTTCCGTACATCTCATTGAATATTCTTTCTTGGAATGCTACCTTTATTGCTTTTCTTTTTTCTTTACTATCAAAACTTTCCCATACTTCCTTGCTATGTTTTTGCTTTGCTAACCATAAATCATAATCATTAGGTTTATATTCATTAGAACCGTACATTTTATTTCTCCTCTGTAAGTGTAATCAACCTTACATACTTATTATACACTATGTAGCATAAATAGCAAGCAGTATCAGAAAAAGTTTTGGGATTATTTATTGATAATATTCCAATCGATTTAGTCAACTTATTTTATGTTATTCCTACTAAAATAGTCAACATTATTATGTAGTATATTCCTACTGATTTAGTCAACATAAGAGTTTAGGTTTTTTTCTTATTATACCACTGTGCGCACTACGTCGCAAGGTATGAAGGTAAGGTTGCATCCTATGTAGAATAAGGTATAATAGGAGTACAACAGGAGTTAAGAGCAGCGTACACGCTACCAAGCAGGAGAGTTGACAATCCTTACAGAATGTTGTATAATAGATGTAGATGAACCCCAAGTGCTAAATCTACAGGGAGCGCAGGCTCCCGCAAGCAGCACGTTTACATAGCAGGAGAGGCACTGATAGCAGGGCTCCCGCACACACCCCAACTGACGTTGGCAACCTGAACACCGATGAGTTCCAAAGTAAGGTAGCAAGTCCAGTAGAACTGATGGGTTAGGTGCGGGGGAGAAGCAGGATGGACCAATCAGCACCCATAAGGGCGCACTGCGCATCATAGGCAGAGACGGTTAATAATAAGGACTGCGGGACACCCGCAGCAGGAGAAATGTTATGTCAAGAGAGAGAGATTTTGGCTGGGAAGACCACGTTTATGGAGATGAAGGTAAGTTGATAGAGCGTCTTACACAAGAGTTCCACAACATCAACAACCTCCACTTTGCAGGTAAGTACGACATCAATGACCGGTTGTCAAAGAAAGACCTACACACCTGGCTGTGGGCAGCATACAACTACTGTATGGCTGTCCATTACGATGGTGCGGGAGTAGAGCCAGGAGCAAGGTTGAAGCGTCCTGACTACCTTACAATCAACTGTTATAAGGTAGGTTATGCTGGTAGATGTCGCAGCTATGGTAAGCCGGAAAAGGGTGGTACTTTTGAGATTTCAATCTCATACAAGTACTATGAGGATTGGGGATTTGTTCAAATCCTTGAGACCCTCTACCACGAGATTGCGCACCTTACCTACTTTGACCACAGCGATGAGTTTTGGGCAGAAGGAGACCGCATTGGCTTTGGTTTAAGACCATCCGGTGTCAAAGGTAGACCAGCCAAATGGGAGAGGTATTGCGAGGTATGTGGTGCTAACTGCCCAAGCGTATCAAGACCAAGCAAGTACTATGTGTGTACTGATGTGTGTTGGCCATACAATGATGATGTTACACCCAACTTCAATGATTGGCTCCGCATACCAAGTGCAGACAAGCCTTGGATGTTAGTCCGCAAGTACACAGGACCTGAAATCCTACTGTAATCAACTGATAGCCCCGCTAACCACGGGGCTATTTTTTACGCAAAAATGTTTTAGAGGTAAGGTTGCAATCCTTACATAATAGTGTATAATAGTAGTGTAGTCAACGCTACAAGGAGAATACTATGGAGTTAAGAAAGTTGAAAGATATGTATGCTGAATGGCAAGATGAAGTTGAAGTTGAAGAAGATGAGAGAACAGATGTAATCCAAAATATTGGAGAATGGGTAAAGACCCTCCGTTCCATCAAAGAGCATTTAGATAATCCTCTTGCAACAGATTATCAAATGGAAACGGTAAGACAAGCGGTTGATGGACTAATCATTACAACCGTTGCTCAATATAAGAGTATGACAGGTACATAGATAAATAAGCCCCTCCATAAAAAGAGGGGTTTTTTATTAGAGGAACGTGCTACAAATACACAGAAAGATGTATAATGTAAAAGGAGAAAAGAAATGTTTTACACAGATGAAGAATATTATGAGCAGTTAGAAGCGCAAAGAAGAGATGAATATGTTAAGTCTATCAACTATTACAATAAGCCAGTAAAGAAGAAGACAAAAGACCAAGTTTACTTTTTATTTGAAGCTGCTATCATTTATAGGATTAACTATAAGTTTAGCGACTATTGCAGAGAAGGAACTTATTACAAATATATGGATGGAGTACAAGATGCTTTCCAATGGCTAAAAAAACAAAATCCTTATAGTTTTAGATATTCCTATAAATGGTTGATGAAACATTGGGATGACAAGTTTTACTATTTTACAAGTGGAAGAGACTGGGCTAATGAAGATGAGACACGTTGGTTGATTGAAAAGTTTATAGATGAAGAACTCTTACCTAATGCTCAAAAATACTACGCAAATAAGACAGTCAAGGCAAAACCCACATTTACATTAGAAGCGCCTAAAACACCTATTATCGAGCCTAAAAAACAAGAGGTAGAAATAGTTAAGCCTGTTATAAATGAGAAGATTGTAAATGGTAAAGGAAGACCAAAGGGAAGTAAGAATAAAAAGCAAGAAGAAATGAAACCTCCAGTACATAAAGTAGATGATAAAACTATTGTCCCAGCATTACAAGATATTATTTGGTATGCTGATGGACTAAAAGCAAATGAAATAATGCAATATATAGAAGCTGATGAAAGCATTATTAAACTTATCTATGGAAAGTTACACGAGAATGCTGGAAAACTATGGGAGAAAAGAGTATGCGGAATAACACCAAGCGGAGCAAAGATTGAACGCTTTTATCCACTTACTCCACGCAAAGGTTATTTCTTCAATGGAGAAATATTAACATTATCAGTGTTAGCAAGAATAACTGGAATGGCAAAACAAACATTATCTTATAGGATTTCAAAAGGCCTAAATCATATAGACGCAATAAAAAATCAAATAAATGAAAATATGAAAAGAAAGTAGCAGGTGGATTGTAATAGTAATCAGAATAGTATTTATGTTATAAGTTGTATAACGTAAATATAGGAGAAAACTATTATGATTGGAAAACTTTTTGATACAGGATTTAGAGATTGGGATTTACTTGAACACGAGCTTTTGATGACTTGTAGGGTAAACATAAGACAGCACGTTCAAATGTTAAAAGAACAGCAAGAAGAAATAACAAATAGACACAACCATATGATGACAATAGATACAACCCCAAGATTTCTAAATACGTTTGATATTGATGCTTTATTGACCCCTTATGGAGTTGATTTTGAATGTTTAATCCAAGAGCAAGGGGTTAGTCAGTTTCAACCTTTTGCTTTGATTGAATACAAGATTTATGATGAGAGTGGCAAGAGAGGCATTTTAACTTATGGACAAAAATCAGCACTTATAGAACTTGCAAAGAAAAGCGATTTACCTGCTTACGCTATTTGGAGCCATAATAATAAGGATGGTTCTTACACTTGGTTTAGATTATGTTTACATCATCAGAATGTAGCAAATGTTGGTAAATCAGGTATAATGAGCGATAGACAATACTATAAGTTTAAAATGAGAATGAGAAAACTAAATGAGCAGATTGATGATGAACATTTATTATCATTATCAGATACTTTGGTTAGAAATGCGGATAAGATTATGGAGGATATTTTACACAATGCCAGCAAGTAATATGACTTTTGGATTTACACAGTTAGAGATAGCAAACAGAAGTGGTTTACATCAATCCCACATTAGTAAGTATTTGAATGGAAAAAGTATGCCAACATTGATGAATATTAAAAAGATTTCAGATGCTTGTAATATTCCTCTATCAGTAGTATCAGAGTATTTGTTAGATAAATACAACGACAAGAAAGAAGGATAATCTTTATACCTCCAAGTATATAAAATAAACTTGGAGGATTTTTTTATGCAACATCAAAACTGGACTGATTATAATATTAGTCGAAAAAAGAATAAGAACCCAACTATTGATGATGATAGATGGTTAGTTGATAAGTTTAAAAATGGTTCCGATAGAGAAAATAAAAAAGCATCGGAACAAGTATTAGAACTGTATGGAAATCTTGCTCATAGTATAGCTATCAAGTGTAAAGGAAGAGGAGTAGAGTTAGAGGATTTATTACAATCAGCAAAAATGGGATTACTTTATTCCTTAACTAAATATGATGCTGATAAAGGCAAACTATCTACTTATGCTACTCCTTGGATTTGGCAATATTGTTTAAGAACTATTGAAAATACAGGTAGAACAATAAGACTTCCAAATCATATACACGAAGCATTAATACAAATACTACGAGCAGGAATAGATTTAGAGTATACAGAACTAATAAATAAGATAGATTTACCACCAAGTAGAATACAGGCTGCTCTTGATGGCTATAAAACACAAACAATAGGCCTGGATGATATTACTGATGTATATGAGGATAAAAATATGGACAGAGTTATTTTAGACAGTATGATGGATAGTGTTATTGCTTTATTTGAAAAAGACCCATTATCAGCAAATGTTATTAAAGATTATTGTGGATTAGGCGAAGAAGATGAGATGATGGATGTTGAACTACTCGCTGCTAAATATAATAAACCAATAAGAGAAATGACTGATATTTTACATACAGCTTTAAATGTTATTAGAGATAGTGGACTTCTTGATGGGGAGACTATTGAAAAAAATGGTTAGTCTTTTACTTGGCGATTGTTTAGAAAAGATGAAAGAAATGGAAAGTAATAGTGTTGATAGCATAGTTACTGACCCACCATATGGCATTTCTTTTATGGGTAAAAAATGGGACTATGACATTCCTTCTATTGAAATATGGAAGGAATGTTTTAGAGTATTAAAACCTGGTGGACATTTATTATCTTTTGGTGGTACCAGAACATTTCATAGAATGGCAGTCAATATCGAAGATGCTGGGTTTGAGATTAGAGATACTATAATGTGGCTTTATGGTTCAGGTTTTCCAAAAAGTCATAATATTGGTAAGGCTATTGATAAAAAGTTAGGAAATGAAAGAGAAGTTGTTGGTGTAAATCCTAATCATAGAACTTCTGATGCTCTTTATGAGTTAGGTTTTCAGGGTGGTAAATCTGATGGTGTTATGACAAAAGGAACATCAGAATGGGAAGGTTGGGGTACAGGATTAAAACCTGCTGTAGAGCCTATTATTATGGCCCGTAAGCCATTCAAAGGTACTGTTGTAAGTAATGTATTGTCTTATGGAACAGGAGCCTTAAATATTGATGTTAGTAGGGTTAAAACAGATGAAGATTTTAGTAGTATCAAACCAAGAGATATTACAAAGTTAAATACAAAACGAAATGATGAAACAGAAGAAGAAGCTATTATAAGAAAAAAGAATGGTAATGAAGCTGTTCAAGAAGCATTAGATAAACTTCAAAATCTTGGTAGATGGCCAGCAAATGTAATACACGATGGTTCAGAAGAAGTAGTAAGTTTATTTCCTAATACTAAAAGTGGAAAAATGACATCAAATCATAATAGACATACAGATGGAAGTCCTAATGGTATATATAGCAAGTTTGATGTAAATCATCCTTTGTCAGAAACATATGGAGATGAAGGTTCTGCTGCTCGTTTCTTCTATTGTGCAAAAACAAGTAAAAAAGATAGACAAGAAGGATGCGAAGAGTTAGATGATAAAGAGATTGGAGCAAAAGGTAATGGATTAGGTAGAGTGTGCGAAACTTGTAGTGCATCTATTTTAAAGCCTTGCGATTGTCCTGAAAGAAGTTTTGTAAATAAATGTGTAAAGAACCATCATCCAACAGTAAAACCAACAGAACTAATGAAATACCTATGTAAACTTATTACACCCCTAAATGGCATTGTTTTAGACCCTTTTATGGGTAGTGGGTCAACAGGTAAAGCAGCATTATTAGAAGGATTTTCATTTATTGGTATTGAGATGGATGAAGATTATCTAAACATTGCGAGTGCAAGATTATCGCACATTTTAGGGGATAAAAATAATGAATAAAGAAGAGTTATTAGAGGATTGGATTGAACAAGGCGCAAGAGTAGTATATGCTCAACATATTCTTTCTGGTAATAGAGATGAGCGTGTTAGAGCTTATTTTAATGAAGAGCGCTATAAGAATATGAAACTTAATCTTGAATGTGCTAATCTTGAACTTATTAATAAAAACAAAGAACTATCAAATAAAATAAAACTTTTAGTAATGTGTAGAGCAATACAAGATGCAAGAGTTAAAGGTTTAGATAAAGAAATAGCATCTTATAAAGAAAAGTATGAAATAGCACTAAAAGCAATCGAAGAACTTGAAAAAGTTATTGATAAAGGTCATTATGTAAAGAAGTGCTGTAAGAAATGAACCAGGTATTATTCTGGTTTAGTGTAGCTCAACTATTTATATGTGGTTTTTATTTTGGATATTTATTTGGAGAAAAAAAGAATGAAAGCAGTAAAAAGTAATCTTGGAGATTATGTAGTTATAAAATATATAGAATGGTTGAAGGATAAAGATAAGTAGATAAAGAAAATAACCCACAAGCAAAACTTGTGGGTTATTTGTGTGTTATTTGTGTTTATCTTTTAAATCTTGTAAACTGGTCAATCTGTAATATAAATGCTAAATGTGCTAAATCTTTTGGGTCGAGTTTTTGTAATGTTATTTTTTCTGTTGCCAATGTTGGTTTTAGTAAGTTTATTGTTTTTGTTTGATTGTGTAAAGGATTTTGTAATAAAAAGAATAGACAGATTAAACTATTCATAACCTTTTCCTATTCCTGCTTTATTTGCTGATTGTCTTACTAAACGATGATAAAGCTCGATTTGTACTGCTTTGTCTAACAACTTCATATCATCGTCAGAAAGGGGCTTAAATACCTCTTTTACGCCATTATTTATAAGTTCTGACATCAACATACTACCAAGAGGAAGTTTAGATAAATCTACTTCAGGAACACCGATTTTCTTCTTTAAAAAGTTGCTTATAATACTCATTCTATCTCCTAATACATTTTTATAAATCCACCGAATGTGCCAAAGTTTATCCATTTTCTATTTTTAATATAAACACCATCTCCATTAGCAGATACTATATCTGTTTCAGGTCCAGTGTTTCCTTCAACCATTTGGACACCATTCTCATTAGATATTATTACAACTCCAATATGATAAATCCTGCCTCTACGATTAGAATAAAATAAACCAAGATAACCTTTTTTTAATAGTTCAGGATTATCTCTGGCTTCTTGAACTGTAATCCATCTCTTTTCTTTTTTAGCCCAAGCAGCCCATTCAGGTGTCCATCCAGATAAATCCATAAAAGATTTAGGCATTTTCTTTTTTAGTTTTTTTGCTGCTTCTATAAATCTATATTTAACAAAAGCAGCACACCAAGCAAAACCTTCATCAAGATTTACAGTTTTTAAATACTTGGCGATATGGTCTCCTTGGTTGTCTCCGCCCTTTTCTGTTGTTCCTACGTTGAGTAAAGCTTCTTCCGCTGCTTTTATTGCTATTAGTTCTTCCATATTTCATTTTATCAAGTCTAACTAAATGTATTTCCACCATCATAACTACGAACAATAGTAATGCCATTTACAGCGTGGGAATAAACTAAATAAACAACATCATCCCTTGTATATGCTGCTAAACCATTTGTAGTTACATTGCCAGTAATAACAAGAGAAGATGCAATAAATGTATTTCCAGCAGGGTCAAATGCTATTCTTCTAATACTTCCACCACTATCTGTTGTTCTATAAAAATGAAACTCTACTCCATTTTTATATACTGCTATTGCTGGTTGAGTTCCAGCTCCTAATGTAGTTGCCAATGTTGCTACTCCTGTTTCAAGATTATTTAAGATATATTTATTTATCGTTCCTGTACTATCTTGAACATCTAATATAAGATTATTTAAACCACTATAAGGTTGCCATTTTACAGCTGCTCCAACTGCTCCTGTTATATTAGTAGGAAGAATAGTATAAGTGGAGAAATCAGGAGCAATATTTATTAGTAGTTTTATTACACCAGCATCTTGATAAGCAATGACGTGTTGGTAAATAGCACTATGGTCTGCTGATAATACACCAAAAACAACTGCTGGATTTAAGAATGATTTTCTATATTTTTTAGCAGCATAAAGAGGAGTAATGTTAGATGTTAAAGTAAGATAATCAACTCTATGATTTTTGAAAGAAAGACCCATAGGAGTACCAGTCTTATAAGTACCATTTGCTGCGCTAACACCACTTCCTCTATTAGCAAGAGTAGATGATAGTAATAAATCAACATTACCTGCTAAAAGAGGTGTTTTTGTGCCAGCTACTAACAAACCAAAAGCAGGGCCTCTTAATATACTAACTGAAGGTAAAGTAATAAGTGGAAATGCTGTATTTTTATATACTCCAAAAGGGTCGCCATAATCAGGTATTAGTTCATTACTAATAAGTTCATCAAAAATAGTTTGAGCAAGAACTGAACAATCTGCTTCTCCTTGATTTTGGTAAACATTTAAATAATCTTTTTGAACTGTACCTCCACCAGTATCTGCTTTGAATGTAATACCACCAAGCCAGAAACTATATCCAGTTATAGAGTTAGCATAAGATTGTCTACCGCTTCCAACAACTGTAGATGGAGAAGCACTAAAACCCTTATGATTACCTTGTATTCTTGAGGTTAAATCTTGAATAGTAGTATTAGCAAGAGTTACAACACCAGATACTTTTAATACATCAAACTCTTCCTCGTGTTTTCCTGATGTACTATGAGACCAAAGTCTTCTACCAAAATATGTTGTTCCAGCAGTAGCATCTGTTTGTACCTTTACATAATATTCTGGTGGAAAACAATAATCTGATTGACAGGTTTGAGTATCAGCAACAAGAAAAACTCTTCCTAATGTAATAGAAGGATTTGTTATTTGTAAACTTCCTATTCTTGCTACTCCAAACCAATCTTGATTTTGTCTTTCTTGTAATGGAAGAGAGCCAGTTGGATTTAAACGTGGATAAGGGTCATCTTGGTCATCTATACTTGCTGATTTATTAGGCGGTATACATAAATCAAATCTTTTTCTTTCAAAAGTAGGAGAAGATGTACTAAAAGTATAAGTTTTAGCATCAGCACCTGGCATACAAGATAATGTTAAAGTATCTGAAAACAAAGCACCAGTATTACTTTTAACTTCAATCTCTAAAAATCTATAAGAGTTAAAGTTTTCTGTTGGAGAAAATGTACGAAGATTAGTAACTCCACCAGCAGTTATTTCAGTTTCATTAGCAAGAGAAACAAATGCTCCAGGAAAGTTCCATCCACGAAAAGGAAGTCTGGTATATTTAGGGTCATCTCCATTAGCAGTAAGAGAAGTACCAATAATAGCAGTTTTTATTGTATTTGGTAATGTAAAAACAGGGCCAGTATTTACAGTTTGAGGAGAAGCACCTGGATAAGCAGTAAGAGTTGATGAAATACTATAATCATAATAAGTATCGCTTTCATCATAACTTCCAGTGCGAACAATATCTCTATAACCTAAACCAGCATTATCTACACCAGTTAGTCTTATTGTTAAAGCATTAGGATAAGATACATCATAAGCATTGATTTTGCCAAGAAACTTCATTCTTCTTTCAAGCGCTACCCAAGAAGACATTGTAATAGTAGAGTTTTGTGGGTCTCCAAAAACATCATCTGTACCAATATTTTTACAATCTACAGAACTACCTGTATGAGTAGCATAAAAGTCAGAACTAATAAAGTTAAGATGGGTGTATCCTGGCACTGCTATACTATTAGTTGTCATAGTACTCATAGTTAGTTGACTTATGCCAGATACAGAACCAGATTTTTGAAACTGGGTTATATTTACATCATATCTATAATCAGTGGCTAATGCGGTAGAAACAGTACCAGATGCTTGAACTGTATTTCCACTAATAGTTATTCTTGATAAAGCAGTACCACCAACTGTACTTCTTTCATACTGTTTGTAAGTTGTGTAAGAAGGATAATCTAATACTGCTGTTGCTGTTTCATTTACATCATATTTAATATCTGATGGCACTTCAAAATAAAATGTACCACTAATAGCACCTACTGCAATGTTTGCAGTA
>Ga0102828_1000111_pt1 | contig 14108 bp, 8 predicted proteins | sample ColrivemetaGS541_FD_78196 | JGI IMG/M metagenome (GOLD analysis project Ga0102828, IMG submission 78196) | Estuarine microbial communities from the Columbia River estuary - Freshwater metaG S.541 | ecosystem: Environmental > Aquatic > Marine > Intertidal zone > Estuary | place: USA: Columbia...
CATATGAAACCGCCCGAATTATTTGCAATTACAAACCCAGTTCCGTTCCCCGGTATGCCTGATGGTGAGCCTGAGTTCATGACCCCCGAAGAATCCATAGTCTACATGGCACGGGTCAGCAGCCCAAATCAACGCACCGAGGACGCTGAGAAGCTGCTCACCTACCTTGTCAAGCACGGACACTGGAGCCCCTTCGACATGGTCGATATGACAATCAAACTGGAAACTTCCCGTGCTATCATGGCACAGATACTCAGGCACTGGTCGTTCCGCTTCCAGGAGTTCAGCCAGCGGTATGCCAGCGTCACGGACTTTGACTACAAGCACGTTGAGCTGAGGTTTGTCGCAGCCGAGGGCAACCGCCAAGGTAGCTCCGAGGTAAGTGACGCGCCTATGGGTATGACCCACGAGGGGCAGCAGATGTGCAAAGCTGCCGCACGTAACTATCAGAGCCTTATCGACCGCGATATCGCGCCCGAGTGTGCTCGCATGGTGCTCCCGCTTGCTACGCTAACCCACGCTTACATGAAGGGCAGCGTGCGCAGTTGGATGACCTACTTCTGGCAACGTCTCGACCCACACGCACAAAAAGAACATCGTCTCCTAGCCGAACAAATGTTCACCATCTTCGAGCGCGAATTTCCCGTCATCGCATCCCTAGTCAAAAAATACAAACCAAGCATCATCGAACAACCATGAGAACAACCATCCGATACTCCTATCTCGGAGTCACCTACGAGCAAACGCTCAACACCACCCAGACATCCTCAGCAGCCTGCCAGCTACTGAACCAACACCCTCAACTCCGAGGTAAGATGCACGTCAAGTCCATCCGGTCCGCCAAGGCCGCCAGAGAGATCTACGAACAAGCACCCGGAGGTCGCCAACTCGTATGAAACTACACGGCTCACCCACCCTAGAACCCGGTCGCGTTGTCTACGTCCTAATCCACAAGGATCAAACCCACGTAGCCAGTCTCCCAGACGGTAGCGCAGACTGGTCTTACAACCGAGCCGACATGGAACTTCGTGAGAAGATCTTTGAGAAGGAGTTTAAGAACAAAGCCTACTCCGTCGTACCCCTCGTCGAAGCTATGACCTTAATCTCCAACAAGCAAGCGGAACTAGAAGAACTCTGGGAAAAACCGATCAAGCAGATGCGTCGCACCAAAGACCTCCCCACCGCATGGGGCATCTACGTCCACGCCAAGCGAAAGCTCGGTGCTCACCCTCTCCGATTCGACGCTTACCTAAAGAGTAAGTTCGGACTATAACACAAAGCCCGACCAGCACGATGGTCACAGTATCAACCAAACAACAAAATGATTAAGCCACTACTACAAGTCGCCGCTTTTATGCGGACATTCCAACAACCAGTTCGTCTCTCACCCATCGACGAAATCTCCTTCAAAGAGTATGACCTCCGACGTGAACTCACCAAAGAGGAAACCCGTGAGTTCTTTGAAGACGCCTTCCTCAACCAAGGACAGCTCGACGATCTAAAGGTCGACCAATGTCTGGCCCTCGATGGTCTGTGTGATCGACTATACGTCTTCCTAGGTGACGTTCACACCCTCGGCTTCGGGTTCATACTTCCCGTCGCCTTCCGCCGTGTCCACGAATCCAACATGTCCAAACTCTGGACATGGAAGGAAGTCGCCATGGCTGAAGAGACTACCACCAACCTAACCTTCGACTTCGTCGGCAAGGGTGACCCGATAAAGGTAGCCGACAACGAACGCTGCTACCTCGCACGGAACCAAATCGGCAAGATCATCAAGTCACCAAGCTACGAACCAGCTGCCTTACAAGACCTGCTGGATGATCTGCACGGTCAAGAGATCATGTCCTTCGACCGCGCCACTGAAATCATCTACGGCGACGCGGAAGAACCCTCCGTCGACGAGCTTCTCGAAGAGTTCGGCAAGGACTCCGAAGACGAGATCGACTAGTTCAACCCTTGAACTGCACCGGGGATGGCTGGCTTAGTTGCTGGTCATCCCTTTGTCGGTGCTACCAAACAATACCATGTCATTCCTACTAGATTATGAAGAAGTCACTCAGAACAACGAAGTGCCACGTACCTTTCACCTTTATTCCTCCCTTGTTGCCCTCTCGGGACTCATGGGTGGTCGTATCTGGCTCGACCTGGGACTGTTCAAAATTCGGCCCAATCTCTATGTGGTACTTACTGGCACACCTGGGGTCAAGAAGACCACCGCCATGTCAGTCTGCAAGCGACTCCTAAGGGAAATGAAAGGGCAGGTGCCGCTAGCTGCGGAGTGCCTAACGAAAGAAGCCCTCACGCTAGACATGGGACAGCACAGCAAACTGATCGACGGGCTACCGGAAGGCAGTGTCCCTGACCAGTTCGCCCCCATGGACGAGAAGAAAACAAAATTCATGGTAACTCCTATGACGGTTTGCGTTACCGAACTATCGCAGTTTGTTGGCTCCGGTGGTGCCGCGGGTCACATGCTAGACTTCCTAACAACTATCTACGACGAAGAAACTTATGAAAACAAAACCAAAGGAAAAGGAACTGATACTCTGCCTATGCCGTATCTTACACTTCTGGCTTGTACTGTACCTGATTGGATCACTGCACGCCTCAAAGATGACGTTATCACAGGGGGCTTTTCTCGCAGGACTATTTTTGTGTTTGAGCATGCTACCAATTTACGTGTACCGAGACCGGTAATAACCCAAAACATGGAAGACGCGTGGAAGCGACTGGTTATCAAAGCCCGTAAGCTACTCACTCTCAAAGGGGAAGTGCTATGGGACGAAGGTGCTGTCGAGTTTTACGATGATTGGTACATGAAGCTGAAGCGTCCCGAGGATCCACTGCTGGAGGGTTGGTACAACTCAGTCCATGTGCAGATGCTCAAGATCGGTATGCTGATTGCGGCTAGTGAATGGGAGTCCGGTCCGCTGTATCTCGGCATCTCCCACATGAAGATGAGCATGGAGCTTCTGAAACTGGTGGAGGAAAACATCCCACTGGTGTTCAAAGGCGTAGGCCGCAACGAGCTGTACGGCATCAGCAACAAGGTGACTGAGATGCTACAGTTCGCACCTAACAAAGAACTCCCACTGCAATTCGTGCAGAAAGAAATGTACCGTGACGTAAACGCCGAAGAGTTCACCAAGATCCTGAACCATCTAGTCAGCATCGGTACGGTTTCCAAGATAATCAAGAAGCACAAAATAACACAAAGACCAACACAATACCTAGTACTAAAATGTCCAGATACAACAGACAGAAATATCGTGACGTTAACCCCACCGAGGTTGACCCCGACCGTTACCCAATTACACAGCTTAAGTTTGACGGAATTTGGTGCGGAGCTGAAGTCTCTGAAGATCGAGTCATTCGATATTACTCCAGAAACGGACAGCTGAAGCACCAGGAAACCGCAACCAAAGACACACCCCCAGGATTCTACATCGGAGAATACATGTATGGAAGCGAATGGTCAAAGAAAGAAAACCGAAGCGGTCGACTTTATCTCTTCGATGTTACCGAACTCTCTGGCCTCGACCACCGTAGTAAAACGTACCAAGAGCGTCACGAGTTTTTACGTCAGATTAGGCTGGCGGACAAGATGCCAACACACTGGCACATTGTGGCTAACTACCCAACTCTACAGATTGACGCCATCTGGCACAACCTTGTTGAGTCGGAGCAATTCGAAGGAGTCGTTTTTAGAAATCCTGAAGACACGTGGAACGTTGATATACTCCGGAGCAAGCTTGACATCACCGTCGACCTTAGGGTCATCGACTTTGAAGAAGGTGAAGGAAAAAATGCAGGTTCCCTTGGAGCACTCATTGCTGTTGACGCATCAGGAAACCGACACAATGTTGGTGGCGGCCTTAAGGACAAAGAGCGCATCATGATCTGGCGTGACAAGGAACGCTTCCGCGGAAAGGTCTTCGAGGGTGTAGCCAAGAAGAGATTCGACAGTGGGAAGATGAGACACCTTCAATTCAAGGGCTGGCACAGCGATAAGGAGTGAGCTTCCACTCGGCTCCTGTGAGCCATTCTGGGAGGGGGCAAGCTATCGGTTGAATCCATAGCCGTCCCGCCCCCCGCTAGCCCCCGCATGGCCTAACCTCGCGCCAGCAATCCCTATGCCAGCCCCTACCCATCCCCGCAAAAGCCAGCCCTTCACACTCCCTTCGCAAGTGGAATCCTTCCACCCGCAAGACAAAACAAAAAACAAACAAACCAATGGAAGACTACCAAACACGTGTCGTTGAGGAAAAAGAAGAACTGAACGAGAAGATCGAAAAGCTCAGTACCTTCCTCAGCAAAGCCACCGAACCTGATGGCGAATGCCCAGTCGGTGAAGACGAGTTAGACCGTATGCAACGGCAACTCGATTGCATGAATGCCTACTCCGGTATTCTCGGAGAGCGCATCGACGCATTCGGTGATACAACCGAAGAGGAAGAGTAATCCCACCTCGACACAACAAAGCCCGTAGGAGTAACCATTCTCCTACGGGCTTTCTGCTGTCTAGTTCAATACATGAACCAGTCGCTATTGGATGCTCTGCGCGGCGAGTTGTTTTGCAAGCTGCGGGGTAAGGGTTGGGTCTTGCGCCATTAGTTGGTCGGCCATTTGGGTGATGCGGATAGACCGCGGGGAGCGGTTGACCTGCTCTTGACCCAAACCTTGGAGGAACCTAGCGGCGAGCTGTTGTTGTTCAGCTGTGGCCGCCCGTGGGGTGAGGCTGTTGCCGAATGACCTAGCAATCTCCATACGCCTGTCCGCACTGTCGCCTGATCCCCTGCTGAGTGGGTCGACTGGCATGGTCTTGGTGACTGCTTTGTTGATCAGGTCAAGGGCTTCACTGCGTAGCTCTTTCTCACGCATTTGGGTGATCTCGATTGGCGACATGCCGCGAGCCTTCCATTCAGCTACCTTTTTACCGATATCCTCTTGGAGAGACTGGAGCACTTTACCATAGTCACCATTGTTGAGGGCTTCGATACGCTGGGTGTCTTTGATGGCGTTTTCCTTCTTGACTGCTTCGTCGGCGAAACGATACATACTCCGCTGATCCTGTGCCTTACTGAGTCTGTCAGGATTGAACCCTACAAACTTCATGATGCGATCGGTGGTGGACGGTTCGATTAGCTGCTGGCCACTCCGGTCTTTGAAGGCATTCTCGCTGGTGGATTCGATCATCTTACGGATACCGTTGGGGATCAGTCCGGACTTCTCGAGGCGACCCGATTTGATGTCTTCTGGTAGGGCTGCAACGCCACTCCAGAGGGTGACACTCGGACCAAAGATACCCTTGGCGTCGAATCCGCTGTAGTCGTTGAAGCCCATGACACCACCTAATGAGAAGCGACTTGCTAGGTCGACTCCGGTTGCCTTGTTAGCAACACCGTTTAGCATAATATCAGCCAGGTTACCGGAAGCGTCGATCTCCGCCAGTCCTTTCCGAACCTCTTCTTCTGGGCTGAACCCGAAGATCTTTTCGGTCAGCTTGAACAGGGTGCCGAGACCCAAGCCTAAGCTACCCGCCATGGAGAACTGGAGAGTAAGTTGACCCGCGAAGATCTGCGCTGCCCGTTGCCGCTTGGCTGGTGGTAGGCCGCTGGACTTTAGCATATTCCGATAGTTCCCATACATGTGGGAGATCATCGAGATCGGGTAGTTGGTAAGCAACGTAGCCGCTTCCACCCAGTTGTTAGCTTGGCCGAACTTAGTCTTGAAGCTGGACTGTGCACCCCGACCGCCTTGGAAGTTAGTCACTTGGGAGACTTGGGTAGCGTGCCTATACAGCGCTTCGCCACTCAGCCCAAGTGCTTTACCTTCGACCATTCCAGCATACAGCATGACCTTGTTGTTCAGCTGTCCGGAAGCCTTCGTCGGAATCATTGCACCATTGAACACCTTCCCACCATACTCCTTGATCTGGTCGAACACCTTACCGGCAACGAACTCCCTATCCAATAGGTTATCTTGGAAGGAAGCAAGGTTCCGACGGTCGCCAACTTTAGAAACATTGTACCCTGCGGCATCATCAATGTGGAAGATAGAATCTAGAGTAGCACCAGTCTGCAAGTGCCCATCATTGAAGGCACGTGTGAGGATCTCTTGAAACTCCACGTTCTTGGGGTTGAATGCTTCCTTGTATCCAGCCGCGACCGCCTTGAAACCACCGGCAACGCCTAAGGTCTCAGCGACTTTGAAGGCACCAACCATGAGGGCCTGCGAGGAGTCAATCAGCGCACCAGAGACATTAGCGCCCATGGTGGTAAACAACGCACCCTTCTTGATGTTGTTCGTCAGCTGTGAGCTGTTACGGGTAGTGAGCAAATCATGTGCGAAGGTTTCAACCTCTTTCCGCAGACCTGGATCCTTATCCCAATTCGGCGACTCCATCTCCCAAGCAATCTGGTTCCGTGCCATCTTCTTGGTCACACTGGCAGCGACCACTTCCAGATATGCACCTTGGTTCGCATACATGTCAATGAACTCACGACCTGGCGCGAAGGTCCGCTCAGCCATGAACTGCTTCCGCTGGTTGATCTCTTCACCGATGCCTTGACCCAGTGTGTATGTCGACCGCAGTTGTTCAGCCACCGCAGGATCGAGGTTGTCCAATGCGCTGTCGAATCTGGCCTTCTCAAGCCGGAGCATACTCTCAGCCATAGCTGTTGGAATAGCGTCGAACTCACTGAACTCCTTGTTCTGGTTGTCAACCGTATCCTTAACCCTATGACCGCGCTTGGTGATCTCCCGCTTGACAGCTTCCAGCTCTTGTTTGGTGTTTGCACCAACCTTACCGCTAGTCCCATCAGCAGTCTCAAAGGATACCCTCCACCTACCAGTCCGAAGCTCGGAAGCATGTGGGCGGTCCAAGTTACCAACCAAATCCTGATACGCTGGCTGTACCGTATTCCAGAAGTTCACAGCATTATCAGTACCGAGAATTCCGTTCAGCTCTTTCGGTGCCATCCTACCCTGGAACAGGCTATTCATGAGCACCCGAGCGGTCTGCATGGCATCATCTTGCTTCAGACCTGCGCCCTTGTAGATCCGCGCCACGTCCAAGATCGTACGATCCAAGAAGCTACTCTTCAGCATACCAGCCGCATTCTTGTTGCTTTCGATCTGCGCTTCGAACACCGCTTTGATAGCAGCCTTATCAGCGTCGGCCATGCCTTCCAAACTCTTCTGTAACTCAGGATGGTTAAAGTCAATGTTATCCGGTGTCTCAGCCACCAGCTTGTTCATTGTCAGATACATCTCACTGATCGCAACCCGATTCGGCATCGACGCATCGACCCTACCAAAGTTAGACTTCAGCTCGATCTGCTTCGGTGTCAGCTTAGCATCCTTCGTATTGGACAGCTCGCTCAACAGTCCACCATCACCCTTGACGAGCAAGTGCGACCGCATGGCGTTCTCTGCCTTCTTAATGTCTGCGCCAAGAGTTGTCAGTGTGTCAATCACCCGAGCACCTTCAGGAATGGCTTCCTTGTACCTCATGGTGTTGACCAGCTGCTGAAGTGTACCAAACCTGCGCTCGAACAAGTTAGCCTTGCGCATCTCAGTCACAGCTTCGTTAACTGCCGGACTATCCACCTTACTCCACTGTGCATCGAACAGACTCTTCTCATGTCCCAACACCCGGAACGGTTCCATCGCTGCCTGCACATCTTTCTTCGCCTGTACCACAACTGGATCTGGTTCCAACATCGCACGCAAGCTATCATTGAACTGGTTCAATTCTTGAATCCGACTAGGCTTCATGCCAAGGGCTTCCGAACCGCGAGCGACGAGGGACTTGATTTCGTCGAAGGTGCGGAAGAAGACGTTGGCGAAGTCTTGGATTGGTTGAGGTGCCCAGCGGAGGGCTTCCTTGATGTTGTCACCGATGGTGCGTGGGCGTGCTAGCGAGAGGCTTAGCATTGCTGCGACCTCTGTCATGAACTCTTCACCAGAGGAAGCTGCGTATCGGGCGGTTGCACCGAAGCGGTTATCCATCATAAGGTCACGAGCACGTTCGGCTGGTGGGACTAGGGCGGATTGGTAAGCGAGGATCATGTCTTCGCGTTCCGCACGGGTGGCGTTGTTTGCGAAGTCACGTGCTTGTTGGAGGTGCTTGATCCGGTAGTCGTCAATGCCCAGGGCTGCCTTACGGTCGAGGAGAGCGTTTAGGGTGTGGAAGGCTTCGTGGCCTAAGGTTTTGACAGCGTGGAAGGCTCCCAGTTCCTTGGAGGCTTGGAAGTTACTCGGATTGACTGTGATGTGCTCGATGGCTTCGAAGTAAGCACCGTAGGAACCAGCTGCTTCTTCTGGTGTCATGAAGCCGTTCTTGACCATCTCGTCGGTGGTACGGAACCGTGCGATGTCGGGAACGTCCATGCGCTTGATGACTTCTTGGACGGCTGTGAGATATTCGACCTTTGCGACTGGGTCGATACCCATTTCATCGAAGGCCTGGGAGAGTCGCTCAGATGCACCTTGCTGGAAGGTTTCAGGGTTGGCTCGCTTCATCTTACCTTTGAGAGCAGCACGAAGCTGAAGGTCGAGACGAGCCATTGCGCGATCGGGGTCACCGTCGCGGAGCAGGTTCTCTTCAAACTGGGCGGTGAAGCTATCGGAAGTCACTTCGCCGTTTTCATCCAGCAGTCTGGAGTAGCGGACGTTGTGGACGATGTCGGGAGCGATGGAGTACATCTTACCGGTGGCGGTGGCTTTGGGAGTGCCGTCGGGGTTGCGGAAGACCGGGGAGCCAGCAGGTTGTGTGTTTTTGACTGCCCAACCACCAGCGCTGTCTACGATAGTGCCTCCGAAATTCGCCACATGTGCTTCGGCTTCATCACGAAACATGAAAGTCGTTTCTTCTCTATTAAGTTCTCCTTCCGGTTTTGCATTCTTATGCACCCCCATATCCACATCTTCCCCTTTACTCCGAGTCATCTTCTCAGCAGCGGACTGGAGGAGCTTGTCATAGTGCTGGCGCATACCACCGGCTTGGGAGGGTTGCTGAACGCCTGTCCATTCGACACCATTGTCCTTGGCTATACGTGCGATCAGTTGCACTTCTTCTGGGGTAGAGTCGAAATCGAACTGACCAGTTCGACGAGCATAGTCAACTTGCTCCTCGTCGATAATACCGTGACGAATCATGTCACGGCCAATACCCTCGTTAAAGGGTAGCGGACTGTCCATGACAGAGGCAGTATCATGCCTCTCCGTCATCATCGCACTCTCTCCATCGCTCACCACCATCTTAGTAACCCCACGTTTCCGTGCTTCTTCCATCGCGGCTTTGAGGACTAGCTTGTGCTGGTGGTCGAGGAGGGGGTGGTCACTTTCACGAACAAGTTTATGCCATTCTGGGCTTGCTTGTTTATCAGCTTTTAGCGTTTTCTTTGCCGAGGCCACATCTTGCCCCCACCTACTCTGTTGTTCCGCAACAAACATCACAGTCTCCCCAGTCTTCGGATGCGGGACAAACTGAACCATCGCCCAGCCGAGAGTATTCGGAAGATTTTCGTGGAGGTTGTCTTGGCGCCAGAGTTCACCAGCTCTTTGTCTAGCTAGAGCGTGTTCAGCCACACGTGGTCCACCCATGTAACCCGTTCCGGGGTCAGGAATTTCTCCCTTCATTGGCACCGTCACATCAATCCGCACCACCGGATACTTCGTCGTGTCAAACGGGGAGATTTGGTTGTAGTAAGAGGTTGCACGAGGGCCATTACCAAAAGTATCGTCCGCCTTATACCCGTGAGCAATAACATCATCCATGAGGCGAACAACCTCTGGTGACAAACCGTCGGAGTCTTGGTCGACGTCATTTCCATCTCGATCTCGGAAACGGTTAATCTCTATTCCGTTCTCGGCTAGTTCAGTGTGAATACCAAGACGATCTAACTCACCAATCATTCGATCTTGAGTAATTTTGGCTTCTCCGACAACTCCCCCCTGCCCATAAACATGCGTCTCAAACATTGGCCGAGTCTTCTCCAACTCTTGCAGCTTATGCACATTGACAGTATCTCCATCGAAAGCCTCTGGATAAACCTGCTTCGTCAGCTCGAACACCTCTTTCGGCATCTGGGTAGCTTTCAGGAAACGGCCAGTATTAACCGTTCCGTTCCTTGCGATATCGGTACTACCGAGACGAGTCACCAACCCACCGGACTGGTTGATCGTTCCCTTGGTGAACCGTAAGATCTCGCTATTCAATGGTGCTTCATCGGCGTCAAGCCTGCTGTACTCTGGCCTACTCATCCGCTCTTGGAGTGCATTAGGATTAACCTTACCCTTGACACTAGCTGGACGCCTCGGGAAACCTTTCGGGCCAGTCGGTGCTTGCTCAAACTCCAACGGTTTGAAGGTCAAGCTCTCAGCCACATTACGGCGGTTCTGTGAAACGTCACCCGGAGTCTCAAACGACAAAGGCTTCATATTAGCCTGACGGGAGTCCAGGCCTTGGAACGCCAACGGCTCGAAGGGCTTTCTGGCTGTGATGTCGGCATACGAATCCTTGAGACTGGCTGGGGTTTGGAACCCAAGCGGTGTCATTTGGTTCTGCTTCTTAGGCTTACCTTCCTTAAACTGCCTCTCGAAAGCGTTAAGAGCTGTGATGCGCTGTACCATTTCGGTTAGCTCAACACCCGGCACTTCCAGGAGCTTAGCTGCCCTTCTGGTGAGTGCTGCCTTGCGCTCTTCAAACCCACCCTCAAGCTTATCCTTGATCGAGAAGTTCGAAAGCTCATCAACCATCTCACGACCTTTGTAACGCTTGTTACTAATTTCAATGGCATTAGCTAGATCTGGGTCGATCAGGCCAGTTAGCTTCAGAGCCGACTGGACATTGCCTGACTTGAACTGATCGACAGTTGCGCTATCGGCCTGACCAATCAGGAACTGGAACAACCTACCCTCATCGTTCACCGGAACGTCAAACGGTGTGCCAGAAGCTACACCAGTATCAGCTAGCTTGATAGCCAACTGCTCTGGTGGGAGCGGTGCGAGCGGTACGCTAGCAGGCCTGCGCCGTGCTGCACGGACGCCTTCAGTAACCGTAAGCGGTGCGAAAGCTAGGTTACCAACAACCTCACCGAAGAGATTCTCTGGTGCCAAAGGGTTGCCGCCCTCGGCTAGAGTCTGCGCTGACCCCACACCGAAGAAGGCTGATTCCTGTCCAATCTCGGAGGCGACAAACTTCGCCACTGGGTTAGCTGCCAATCCTGGCGCTACCCTTGCGAGTGTGGCTCCGCCCAGTTTAGAACCAATGGCGCTGATCCCCGGCGACAGACCAACGGTAGCAGCACTGAACAAACCAGAGCCAACGCTTCCCGAATCACTGTATGCCTTGATACCAGCATCAGCCGCACCCAAGCCAAGCAGTCCGGCAGCCGGTGCATAGGCCGACAACGACCCACCACCAGTAACTGGAGCAGCCAAGGTACCACCAATAGCAAGACCAGCACCTGCGGCCATACGAGGAATGTCCCGACCGACGTCCCGGCCAATTCCCTCATACTTCCGGTCATCGCTACCCCTCATGGAGTCGACGAAACTGCCCAAGCCACCACCAAGATTGCCTGTTAGCGTAGGTAAACCCGTAGCTTCGAAGCCCTTGTCAATAGTCCGGCTGACGCTAGACACCATGTTGTCCGGAAGCTGCCCTTGTGACCAATCATTTTGGTCATCCCCCTGCTGCATGTAACTGGCAAAGCCCTTTAGGTCGTAATCACCTAAAGGGCTTCCTGCTGCCTTAGCACGTTCGTGCTGCTGTTTGATTTGGTCGAATGTGAATGAACTCATTGGGGTAGTGTGGTTTCAAGGAACTTGTTAATGTAGAACATCACAGGGTCTTTAGTCTTGTTCAGTTCGTCTTGATAGTTTTTAACTTTTTGCTGTTGCTCATAAGCTGTAAGAGCTTTTTCGTAAAGCTCTGGGTAGACCATCTGAGCGTTTTTTGTGTGGTAACCCTGACCAGTCCCTTTCGTTTGTCTCACAATTTCTTCAACAATTTGTGCGGGAGAAAAGTCTTTAGGATTAAAAGCGTTGTTTAACCTGAGCTGACTAAGTTCCTGATTCTGTTCTGGTGAGAACTCGTTAGCCATGTCACCCGATTCATTACCAGGAGTGAATCGACCACTTGCTCTGTCATCGGCCGCTTTCTTAGCCTTATCCCTACGGCCACCCGGCTTATTGTACTCCGCATCGGCAGCCATTTCGGCAAGCACTACTTCAGCTGGTCTTCCATTAGGCAGGAGTCCCATTAGCTCGGCTTGTTGTATTTTAAGCCGGTCTCCGCCTGGCCACTCTGGTGAATCCGTAGCCGCTTTGTGGGCAAAGGCGTCTTGGACGGTTTTCTGTGTTTGTTCGAGGATAGAACCAGCTCTAGTTTGACCTGAATTAGAAGCACCGATCTCGTCCATCCGATACTGGTGTTGTGCCGCATCATTAGCCCCGTTGTAAGCATTGTTCTGCGCACCCAGACCCATGGCATTATCATACGCAGTCTGTTGACTCTTGTCACCAAACAGCTGACCGAGCAAAGCCTGAGCCACAGCTGGGTTAGTCGCCCCTTGCTGTATCGCAGCATAAAGCGGATTCCCACTGACCGCATCAATGCCGCCCAGCGCACCAGCCATCTGACCAATAGCAGCGCGGTCACCCCGCATCCACCCTTGGTTCTCGTTGGCTCGCATGTTCTCCTGACCCAAGATGTTCTGCCGCTGTCCCTCACCTTGGAACTTCTGCATACTAAATGGGTCGACATTCTCGCCATACCCCAGCTGACCATTCAACTGTTGCCGTGTGCCGCGCTCAAGCTGTTGAGCTGTGCGCTGGCCGATGAAGTCCATAATGGACCCCAGAAGATTACCCTGTGGGCCTTGTGCTTGATAAGGAGAGATCATTGGTATGTTTTCCATTTGTTACATGCGTGTGAGACCCATGCCGAGTGAGCCCATGAGACCGCCGCGGTTATAACCTTCGGCCAGTCTGAGAAAGATATTAGGGTCTTCGCCCGTGCCTGTCATGTTAAACAGACCACCGAAGCCAGATTGACCCTGTTGACCCTGCTGGGGTTGCTGCATACCCTGTGGTTGCTGCATCTGCCCCTGACCAAGTCCGTCAAGCGGCGGCAAGCCCTGTGACCCAACCTGCTGGGACTGTGCCAAGAAGTCTGGTATCTGTGGCGCTGGACCGCTCGGTGGTAGCACATTACCATCGTAACTTCCCGGCATGTAGAACTGACCGTAGCTAGGCTCTGGTGTCTGAGCAGCCATTTGTTGTTCCTGTTGCTGACCAAGCTGAGCACTAAGGCTAGGGGGCATACCCTCCATACCAGTACCCATGAACTCCATCAGGTTGCCCATAGCTGCCTGACCCATTTGGCCAGCTTCCTGACCAACACCTTGACCAGCGCCTTGTGCACCAAAGCCACCGCCTTGGCTCTGACCACCTTGGCCAGTTAACCCACTTAATAAACTTAACCAACTCATATTATTTACCTGTTAATTCCCAGAACTTAAACCAAAATTGTTTCGCTAGGGAGTCGACCAGTTTTGGCGAACCAGCCCGAACACCTTTGTGGTGAGCTCCCCAGCGAGTAAGAGGTTGAATGAGCAGATGATTAGTAAGCTTACGTACAAAGCCACTAACACGCATGGCAGGAACCAACCACCTGCTCATTCTGATATATCCAACACGTCGCTCAGAATTCTCCGGCGCGAACTCGTCGCGGCATTCTCTGACGTGTTTCGGAAGCTCACCATTGTAAGCCTCCATAAAGATGAAGCAGCACAGGTTCATGCTAGCACCAAAGCTGGACGAAGTCTGGCTACCACGGCCATACAAGTCATTCGACTCAGTTCCAATATTCTTGGACCCCAGAGTTGTGTAGCTCGGCACAATGTCGCTGAACGCTTTCGTACGCTCGCTAGCAAGCCCAGCATTACCCAGCATATTCTGCAAGAAGCTGTAGTATCCGCTCTGCCCTTGACCCGCACCAGAGATAGCATCCGCATTCATTGTGTGCCTGTTATTGCTCAACAATCCAGCAGCTTGCTGTCCTTGTGCAATACCCCGGTTCTGCTGATCTTGTA
>Ga0102828_1000117_pt1 | contig 13735 bp, 9 predicted proteins | sample ColrivemetaGS541_FD_78196 | JGI IMG/M metagenome (GOLD analysis project Ga0102828, IMG submission 78196) | Estuarine microbial communities from the Columbia River estuary - Freshwater metaG S.541 | ecosystem: Environmental > Aquatic > Marine > Intertidal zone > Estuary | place: USA: Columbia...
CATGGCAGATAAAGTTACTACACTGGTCATTAAAAAAAGTAAATCAAAAAGGTAAATTAGTAGTTCTACTTTCCGGAGATTACGGACATAGACATGAAGCACCAGATTTTAGTTTTTTATCAGACGCAATAGTAATAGATCAGCCTGACTATGCACACCTGTGGCAAACAGCAAACGACGACTGGTGGGGTGGTATTCCTAATAAATATAGATCTGTAGAATGGTTATGTGAGAACAACTACTTTAAAGAAGAAGATAAACTTTTATTTTTAGATCCCGATATGTTGTTTACTAAAGCAGTAGATTTCGATCTAGAAGATAATCATATAGTTGGTCAAGACTTTATACACTACATGCCACTTAAAGGATGGGAAGATCGAGATAAAGATAGTCTTAATACTAAAGGTATAATGTACCCTTTCGCTCTGAAATTTAAGACTTTAAAGAAGTTTTATAAAAAATATACAGAGTATTGTGAGCAAATACGTAAAAAAGAAGGTAGATGGGAAGCTGAAATGTGGGGATTAGATTATGCTATTAAAGATTCTAATATTAAAGTAGACCTTATACAAGATATTGGAACTTGTACAGCTTGGAATGACCGCGAAAGAACTATACTAGGAAGTATTATGCATTACCCGAATGTTATACCAGATAAAGAAGGAAGTACATTATTTTTTAAACAAGACCATACTTTCGATCAAAAAAAGAAATACGATTTATCTAAAACAATTAGTGAAGCAGGTAATAAAATGGTTACTGGAGTTGATCAATTTAGAACAGATTATATTTACTATACAAAGTGGGATTTTGAAAATATTTTTAAATTCTATAACGGAAGTAAAGGGTATATAGTTTTTAGACCATGGCCAGGTGGTTTTAATAATATAAGGATGTCTTTAGAGCTAGCAGTCTGTATAGCTTACTTAACAAACCGAAAATTAGTACTAACCCCAGAGTATAATATGTACCTTTTACAGGGACATTCAAGCATGGAATCGTTTTTTGATACTTCTAACCTAGGAGTAATCTCTATTTCGTTTGATGACTTCTGTAAAGAGAAAGGATTAGATACTAATTACGAAAGTGTAAAAGCAGTATCGAAAGTATTAGACTACGACGCAGTAAGACATGTAATAAATTTTGAAAAAATACCAGTTCCTAATAAGTTCTCAAAATATCGTCCAATACTTAATAAAGAAGACCTCTATACAGATGAGGAATACTTATTTCTAGAATCAAACTTACTAGGAGTAACACATCAGACCCTATTTACTAGTTTAGATGTAGAAATTAAAAAACTTATTGCAAAGTATGTCCATTATCGAACAGATATTTTTGATCTAGCTTGGCAGTTTATTAATAAGTTAGGAGATAAGGAATACTATTCAATTCATATTAGACGAAATGATTTCCAATATAAAGAGTTATTTATTCCTTGCGAACAGATCTTAGAAAATATAAAAGGTATAATTCCGCAAGGTAGTAAGTTGTATATAGCAACAGACCATAGAGATAAAGAATTCTTTAAACCATTATCAGAGCACTATCAAATATTTTTTTACGAAGATATAAAAAAAGAAATAAGTATTTTCACCGAGTTTGATATTAACTGGGTTCCAATTATAGAACAATTTATATGTACTAGGGGTATTAAATTTATAGGTAACAGCCATTCAACACTATCTTCTTACATTTATAGAATGAGAGGATACATGTCAGATATTGAGGATAAAAACTACTACCTTAACACAGAAACATTTGAACAATATAATCAAGTACCTTTTACAGCTGATACTCAGTATAAAGGAAACTGGTTTAGAGAATATAATGATAGTTGGAGTTTCGGTAACGGGAGTATATTTGTATCAATTGCAAGCTACTGTGATTCTCAGATTATAGACACATTAAAGAGTTTATATTCAGAAGCTATAGATCCTAGTAGAGTATACGTAGGAGTTAATTTGCAGGATACAGAGGAAGCATACGAAAGACTAAAGCAACTTAACTTCCCAAATTTAAAGATAATATTTACACCTAAAGAAGAAGCAAAAGGTGTTGTATATGCTAGAAATAGAATAAAAAACGAGCTTGTAGGGAATGAAGATTACTTTTTACAAGTAGATTCACATAGTAGATTCAGACAGGCTTGGGATGCAATCTTAATACATCAGTATAACAGTATAGAAGAAGGTAAAGTAATTTTAACCACCTACCCTAATCATTTTGATGTTCCAGATTACGAAAAAAAATATTTAGATAAGCCAAACAATACACCTTTACGTATAAGAAGGTTTTTACAAGAATCAAGTAATAACGATAATAGACATATAGCTGAAAATTTACCTACACTAGAAGACTATAAAGTAGTAGAGACTAGATGGGCTGCCGCAGGATTTTTATTTACTAGGAGAGAATGGTTAGAAGAAGTAAAGATACCGAATAATATAAGATTTAACGGAGAAGAAGATTTTCAAACATTTCTTAGCTACTTAAAAGGTTGGAATTTGAGAGTTACATCTTTAGCAACAGTATGGCATAACTACAACTTTAAAACATCTGATACAGATGAACCGTACAGAGAGCATAATAATAAGTACTTTATAGATGATACGGCAATAGACTTAGTCAATCATTTTCTATTTAACGAAACACATACACGAACATTAGATGATTTAGAAAGTTATTTTAATATAAAATTAAAAAGGTAATATGTTTAATTTAGGTTTTTTTGGATCACATAATGGTAGTTTAGCCATCTCCTTTAAAGGAAAAGTCCTAGAAGTAGTAGAACTTGAACGTTTAATTAACGTAAAGAATGCTGCTTTCTTTTATTGGGGGCATCATGATAATATAGTGGAATTATTAACAGAAATTAAAAACTACTTTAATACAAAATACGGAGTAGAAAAATACGACAACGTAATCTATAACTCAGTAGATAAAGAGATGTGGAAAATATTCCCAGCTAACAACTACCAATGGTTACCGCATCACGAAGCTCATGCTTATTCCGGACTATATCAATCTAACTACGATAAAGCATTAATTATATCCTTTGACGGAGGAAGTGACGAAGGTTTTTTTAATATTTACCTAGGAGATAAGAATAGTCAAACACCTATAGAGAAGATTTACGTAGGTAAGAAAGACTATGCAGTATCGTACATGATGCCTTCTCATTTTATCTCGGATATAAAACAAGAATGGATATACACAGGTAATCTTATCTATGCCGGCAAACTAATGGGATTAGCTGGCTTTGGGAAAGTAGACCAGAATCTTATTCAACCTTTCAGAGATTTTTACTATTCCAATACAACAGATAATATAAGTGAAGCATTAACTCGCTTTATGAAGATATTCAATATAGAATCGGAGCAGACACGATTAGAGGGGGATTCTGCTAAGAACTTAGCTGCTACTAATCAGTATGTGTTTGAACAGTTATTTGAAGAAGAAACAAGAAATATCCTAGAACTTTATAATAATATTCCTCTTATTATTACTGGCGGCTGTGGTTTAAATATATTACTAAATACTAAGTTAGCAGAACAAAGAGAAACTTTCGTTACTCCTAATCCAAACGATACAGGTTTAGCAGTAGGATTAGTTTGTAGTAAAATAAAACCATATGACCCGGTGGATACAACCTACCTAGGTCCGGAAGTTTGGGATAGAAACTTACTACCTAAAATACTATACGATAGGAAAGGTAGTAAAATAAAAATAATAGAGCTAGTACAAAAGTTAATTAACGGTGAAATTATTGGGATAGTTAGAGGTAGGTCCGAACATGGACCAAGAGCTTTAGGAAATAGAAGTATAATATGCGACCCAACAATTGGAGAAATGAAAGATACTTTAAATGCTAAAGTAAAAGGAAGGGAATACTATAGACCTTTCGCACCAGTAGTTAGATTAGAAGATATTAATAAATACTTTAACTGGAATAAAGAATCTAGATGGATGTCTTTTTGTCCTGAAGTTAAGGAAGAATATAAGAATGTACTAAAAGCTATTACCCATGTAGACGGAACAGCACGAGTACAGACAGTTACAAGAGAGCAAAATGAATTTTTATACGACCTTTTAACAGAAATGCATAACCAAAAAGGTATTGGAGTACTACTTAACACTTCTTTTAATATAGCAGGAAAACCTATCTTAAATACATATGAAGATGCTCTTTGGGTATTAGATAATAAACAAATGGATGCACTTTTATTAGAGGATTACTACATTAAAAAAACATAGTATGAACTACTTAATAGGGTCTATAAAACATTGTGATAAACTTAGAATTAATAGCTGGATACAGAGTGCTTTAAAGTATTGTGATTGTAAAATCGTACTTTTAGTATTAGATCAAGAAATTCCTAATAGTTTATTAGAACTTGAAACACTAGGAATAAAATTAATACATTCTCCTACTAAGGATGAAATAGATACTAATATATGTAAATGGGAAAGGCATTTTAAAGCTAGAGAATTTTTAAAGACCTTAACACAGGAAGACATAGTTCTTTTAACAGATACGGTAGATGTTATTTTTCAAAAAGATCCATTTGAATGGTTTTTAAAAAACGCAACAAAAGATGTAATACTTACCTCAGAAGGTATTGAACATAAAGATGAACCTTGGAATAGAAAAGCTATTGAAATAGACCATACTGAATTTTGTAAAGAATTAGAAAATAAAGAAGTAATAAACTCAGGAATTATTTTTGGCAGACCTCACCCCGTTACAAACATATTACTACATATGTATGTTGCTACTAGAAAACAAAATTTAGAAAGTGCTGATCAACCTGCTTTGAATGTAGCACTACTTTCTACTTTTCTAACCGATAATATTCAGATAGTTAACAGTGATAACGGATTAGCGGTACATTGCGGAGTAGCCGGCCCTAGTGGTGTATTTTACGAATGGGGTTTCGCAGACAAATATAAGTACGGAGTGCCAATTAAAGAAGATAATGAGATTGTAAATAAGAAGACTAAAGAAACTTTCTGTATAGTACACCAGTATAATAGGGTACAAGAATGGAAGGCATTTTTTACAGAACTTTATAATAATTAAAAATGGGTAATACAATTTTTATATCTATTGCTAGTTTTATAGACACAGACTTAAGGAATACAATACTAAGCTGTATTAATCAAGCTAAACACCCAGAAAATATTACTTTTGGAATAATACTACAATATAATAACGAAGAGGGGACTAATGAAACATGTATAGATGATTTAATTAATAGGTATAATATTAGAATAAAAAAATACTGGTTTGAAGAATCGAAAGGAGGTTGTTGGGCTAGAAATCAGGTAACTACTCTATACCAAAATGAAGATTATGTACTACAGTTAGATGCTCATATTAGGATGATCAAAAACTGGGATGTACTGTTAGTTAGAGAATATTTAGAACTAAAAGAAAATAATAATAAGCCACTTCTTTCTTACCTATCACCATCATTTTTTAGAAAGGAAGAGTTAGGATTAGATTATGACTTTAAACATATAGATGATCCATATATCATAAATGTACCGACAATAAAGTCTATCACAGGAGACTACTGGCCTATGTTTGGAGGATATGAAGATGAAGCCCATACTAATAGAAAACCTAATAACGTATCTTTATTATACGCGGGGTTTGTATTTACCCAAGGAAGTTGGCTTCTAGAAGTAAAAAACGACCCTGAACATTACTATACAGGAGAAGAATTTGCTTTATCTATACGATCATTCACTCACGGGTATAATATTTATATACCCAGTCAGATAATGTCTTGGCATTTATCTAGACCTAATCATATACATCATTTCAAAGTATTAGATGGTAATAAAAACCATATTAAGGCAATGGAACAACTTTATAAATTAATATTTGGAGGAGATTTAGGTGAATACGGATTAGGAACTGAAAGAACATTACAACAGTACGAAGAATTTGCAAAAATTAATATAAAAGAAAGAAGAATATGAACATACTAAGTGTGTTTTTAGGACACAATGCATCAATGACCATTTCAAAAGATGGAGAGATATTAGAAGTCTTAGAATTCGAAAGACTCACTAATGTTAAAAATGGTGGTTGTTTAGCTCAAGTAGGAGTTAAAGATCCTAAAACTATTATGACATTAATTAAAGATTACCTAATGGTAAGATTTGGAGTAAAGCATTTTGACTTACTACTTCTTAATCAGATAGATCTTTCATTTCTAAGAAAACAACATTTTACTACAGATACAGAATTATTAAAATTCTTTAATGCAGAAAGATATGAATTAGTTAATCACCAGCATGGACATATGGCCTGCGCTTTTTACCAATCATCATACAACACTATAAGAGGATGTAGCTTTGATGGCGGCGGTAATGATGGAAATTTTAATATATTTGACTGTTCTAGAGAAAATGGAGTTAGACAAATAGCACAAATACCTAATCATTCTTTAGGAATGAGATTAGCTGAACTAGGTCAGTACACTAAATCGTTAAGAAGAGAAAGAGACTTTTGGACAGACGGAGGCTTAGTATACCCAGGCAAACTTATGGGATTATCATCTTACGGTAAAGTAGTAGATGAATGGCTCCTAGCATTTGAAGAATTCTATACAGGAGTGTACCACTCTAGCGACCTACATGCTAACTACAAAAGATTAAAAGAAAAATTAGACTTACCTGACGAGTACGAAGGAGAACTAGAAGTTAACTTAGTAGCTACTTCCCAAAGAATGTTTGAAGAAAAATTTGATAAATTAGTAAGACCTTATTTTGAAAATCAGAATTCATTTATAATCACCGGAGGATCAGCTTTAAATATAATTAATAATCAACGTTTATCTAAAGAAAGACAAATATTTGTTCCACCTAATCCAAGTGATTGTGGTTTATCTTTAGGGTTTATGTTAGATTATTTAAAACCTAAGACTGCATTTAACGGAACTTATTTAGGACCTGAAGTTTGGGATAAAGCAATGTTAACTGAGTACGTAGAAAAGTATAATGGTAAGAAGTATAGTTTTGATGATATTATTCCGGACCTGATAGCAGGAAAAATTATAGGAGTAGTACGTAAAGGATCAGAACTAGGACCAAGAGCGTTAGGTAACAGGAGTATAATATGTCACGCTGCAATACCGGGTATGAAAGATATCTTAAATGCAAAGGTAAAGAATAGGGAAGCATATAGACCATTTGCTCCTGTATGCCGACTAGAAGACTCTTACCAGTATTTTGATATTAAAAATACAGATAATAAATGGATGTCATTCTGCCCTGATGTAAGACCAGAATACAAAGGTATATTATCATCAGCAACACATATTGACGGAACAGCTCGATTACAGACAGTAACTCAGTCGCAAAATGACTGGTTATACTACTTACTAACTAGATTTAAAGATTTTAACCCTCACCCGGTGTTATTAAATACATCTTTTAATATAGCAGGTAAGCCAATCTTAAACAGTTATCGAGATGCTATATGGATGTTAGAGAATACTCAAATGGATGGATTAATATTAGAAGATTATTATATAAAAAAATAAACATATGAAAACAGCATTAGTACTAGGTGCCGGAGGTTTTATTGGTTCACATTTAGTTACAAGATTAAAATCAGAAGGGTACTGGATAAGAGGAGTAGATATTAAATACCCAGACTTTTCACATTCTACAGCAGATGACTTTGTTATAGCTGATTTAAGAGACCCGTTAAAAACATCTGTAGTTATGTATGCACCAGACAGTAAACCTTTTGATGAAGTTTACCAATTAGCAGCAGATATGGGAGGAGCAGGTTATATTAATACTGGAGATCATGATGCGGATGTGGTTCATAACTCAATGTTGATAAATCTTAATGTATTAAACGAAGCACATAAGAAAAATGTAAAAAAGATATTTTATGCATCATCTGCCTGTGTTTATAACGAACATAACCAGTTAAATCCTGAAAATCCAAACTGTAAAGAAGATTCTGTATACCCTGCACAACCAGATTCGGAATATGGGTGGGAAAAACTATTTTCTGAACGATTATATGCAACATATAACCGAAATTACGGTGTAGATATAAGAGTTGCTCGTTTCCATAATATATTTGGACCAGAAGGTACTTTTGATGGAGGTAAAGAGAAAGCACCCGCAGCAATCTGCCGTAAAGTATCAGAATCGCTAGCAAATAGTGAAATAGAGGTATGGGGAGATGGATTACAAACTCGATCATTCCTTTATATAGATGAAGCTATAGAAGGTGTCCGTCGATTAATGAATTCTGAATATAAAGAACCTATTAACATAGGTAGTGATGAAATGGTTTCAATAAACCAACTAGCCGAATGGACAATTGAAATAAGCGGTAAAATGATAGGTATTAAAAATATTCCTGGTCCTCAAGGAGTGAGAGGTAGAACATCTGATAACACTTTAATAAAAGAGAAGTTAGGTTGGGCACCATCACAACCCTTGCATGTAGGTTTAACTGAAACTTATAAATGGATAGCTAGTAAAATAGAGTCTTAATTGCTATTTATACAATATAATTAATTAGTAGAGGTAGATGCCAAGTTATCAGTTCCCCAATACGAGTAGTGGTATAAATGTTGACGATCACTTAAATGATTTTCTTGTTGAAAATGATTTACTGGGTCTGCATTCACATGTCTGGCCAGCTAGACAGGGCTTTTATACAGTCGAAGACGATATGGATCATTTTCGCGGTAAATGGGGTTTTTACTTTAACGCATACGTAACAGGATCAGATACAAACGGTTCTGCAATAATGTTCCCATCAGGCGCTTTAAGGTTTACTGGACCAGCTTTTACTTCTTCCTACGCACAAGAATACCAAGGCGGTATAACAGGATCTAAGAAAGTATTTCTTTATGACCCCTACCCCTCTGCAAGCTTTTCCGCTACAGGTTCAGCTGGATTTGTATTAGTTAGATGGGCTAGCGGTAATCAAGATAATAGACCACTTATTCAAGGGTATTCAAACTCAAATGCAACTTATTCTACTAATAACGATATAACAGTTCCGTACAGTAGTAGTATTAATACATTATATGCGGTCTTTGAAAGAGATTGTACATTAGATATAACTGGAGCAGAATGTGATATTAGATTTACTGCATTACAACTAACACCGGCACCTACTCCTGCACCAACAGCAGCTCCGACTGCCGCTCCGACTGCCGCTCCTGTAACACCTGCACCAACAGCAGCTCCGACTGCCGCTCCTGTTACTCCTAGCCCTACTGCTGAACCAACAGCAAGTCCTACAGCCGCACCTGTTACTCCTGCTCCCGTAACACCAGCACCGGTTACTCCTGAACCTACAGCCGCACCTGTTACTCCTGCTCCTGTAACTCCTGCTCCGGTAACCCCTGAACCTACAGCAGCACCAGTAACACCAGCACCGGTAACACCAGCACCAGTTACCCCTGAACCTACAGCAGCCCCGATAACACCTGCCCCGGTAACACCTGAACCTACAGCCGCACCGGTAACTCCTGCTCCTGGGTACCCAGCTCCTGTTACCCCTGCACCAGCTGAGGATACACCTTCTCCTACAACAGCTCCTGTTACTCCTGCTCCTGCAACACCAGCACCAGGATATCCAGCACCTGTTACTCCAGCACCAGCTGAAGCACCAGTAACTCCTTCACCGACTGCAGCTCCTGTAACTCCTGCTCCTATAACTCCAGCACCTGGTTATCCAGCACCAGTAACACCTAGTCCTACAGCCGCACCAATAGAAGCACCAGTTACTCCGGAACCTACAGCCGCACCAGTTACCCCTGCTCCTGTTACTCCGTCACCGACTGCAGCTCCTGTAACACCAGCACCTGTAACACCAGCACCTGGTTATCCAGCTCCTGTAACACCAGCACCGATATTTTTAACAGAATCACCTGTAACACCTTCTCCTACAGCTAGCCCTACAGCAGCTCCTGTAACACCAGCACCAGCTTCATCGTTAGATTGGGATTGTGTGAATGGACTTTGTGAACAAATGGGACCAGGATCAGGAATCTATATATCAGAAGCTGAATGTTTACTGTACTGTGAAGCAGCACCTACTCCTACACCAACTGCCGCTCCTGTAACACCAGCTCCTGTAACACCTAGTCCGACAGCAGCTCCAACTGCAGCTCCAACTGCAGCTCCTGTAACTCCTAGTCCAACTGCTGAACCAACAGCTAGTCCAACAGCCGCTCCTGTAACACCTTCACCTACAACTCCTAGCCCTTACCCTGCTCCAGTTACCCCAGCACCGGTAACTCCTAGCCCAGTAACCCCAGCACCAGTAACACCTGCTCCGACTCCAGAACCAACAGCCGCACCAGTTACTCCTAGTCCAACAGCTAGTCCTACAGCAGCTCCTGTAACACCTTCACCTACTGCTAGTCCAACAGCTGCACCAGTTACTCCTAGTCCAACAGCTAGTCCAACTGCAGCACCAGTAACACCAGCTCCTACTCCAAGTCCTACAGCAGCTCCTGTAACACCAGCTCCTACTCCAAGTCCTACAGCAGCTCCTGTAACACCAGCTCCATATCCTGCTCCTACGATATCTCCTACAGCTAGCCCTACAGTAGCTCCTGTAACTCCTGCTCCGACTCCAGAACCAACAGCTAGTCCAACAGCAGCTCCTGTAACTCCTGCTCCAGTCGCACCAGTTTATGCATGGGACTGTATTGATGGAGTTTGTACATATGTAGGAACAGGAGGAATTTATGTATCGCAAGCTGCTTGTTTACTAACCTGTGAAGCACAAGCTCCAGCACCTACAGCTACACCAGCTCCTGTAACTCCTAGCCCAACTGCTCCAGCTCCTACCGCTACGTCATTTGATTGGGATTGTGTAAATGGAAATTGTGTCTATATAGGACCAGGACAAGGTGTATACATATCACAAGCTGAATGTCAGCAATACTGTAATGAACCGTAATTAAAATAAAGTTTGACTATTTATTAGAAATCGTTATATTAAATAAACAAAGATGGCAATAACAGTACTGGTACAAGGAACTTCAATAGGAATTGACGCAGGTCCGTTCAATATCTACCATACATCGGTAGATGCAGCTAATATACTAGGGAGTATAAACTACACCCGTACTCAGGTATTAGCTGGATTAACTTTTTCTAACGTACCAGACGGCGTAAATAGCTTCTATATAGTGAGCTCAGGAATATGTGGTAATTCTGGATCAGCTAATTTAGTAGTACCGACTCCGGCCCCTACAGCCGCACCTACAGCATCTCCTACAGCTAGTCCAACAGCAGCTCCTGTAACACCTGCACCAACAGCAGCTCCGACTGCCGCACCGGTAACACCTAGTCCAACAGCTGCTCCTGTTACTCCTGCCCCGGTTACTCCTAGTCCAATAACTCCTTCACCAACAGAAGCTCCTGTAACACCAGCTCCTGTAACTCCTAGTCCTGTAACTCCTAGTCCTGTAACTCCTGCTCCTATTACACCAGCTCCGGTTACACCAGCTCCGGTTACACCAGCTCCGGTTACACCAGCACCAGTTACTCCTTCACCGGTATCAGCTGTTCTTAGCTGGGATTGTTTGAGTACCGTTTGTACTTATGTAGGACCTGGAGCAGGAATTTACGTATCAGAAGCTGAATGCTTACAATACTGTGGTGTAACACCAGCACCAGGTTATCCAGCTCCTGTAACTCCTAGTCCGGCAGCAGCACCAGTAACACCTTCACCAGTTAGTGCTCCTTCAGGAGGCGGCGGCGGCGGAGGAGGAGGCGCAGCACCTAGTATCGGATCACCTACACAAGATGAATCACTAGCGCCACAAGAATAAAATAAGTCTTAAAAGATGGCAAATAGAACACTCAAAGTACAAATAATAACTGCAGGGTCCACAACAGGGCCTTTCAGTATTTATCATACTTCTGTATCTGCCCCTAACTTATTAGTAACGGGAGTTACAAGACAGCAATTAGTAGACGGTTATTATGTAGAAGTAGATACACTATATAATATACTATACATAAAGAGCACAGGTAAATGTAGTACGGAAGATACTTTTACTTACTCAATAGTACCGACTCCGGCCCCTACAGCCGCCCCGACTGCAGCACCAACTGCCGCCCCTACTGCAGCACCAACAGCTGCTCCAGTTACCCCAGCACCAACAGCTAGTCCAACTGCCGCTCCTGTATCCCCACCATCTACATCTCCTACACCAGCACCAGTTACTCCGGCTCCGACTACTCCTAGTCCAACAGCTGCTCCGACTGCAGCACCTGTTACTCCTAGCCCAACAGCTAGCCCTACAGCTGCACCTGTCACACCTAGTCCAACAGCTAGTCCAACTGCAGCACCAACTACTCCAGCACCAGTTACTCCTTCACCGGTATACCCAGCCCCTTCTGTACAGTATAACGCTAAATTACACGTAATACAGGGTGGTTACCAAGGAGGTCTTATTTACTATACTAGCGGACAAGGAGCGTTTTTAACCCAATCTGTAGGTGCTTACCAAAACATACAAATTTGTGCGGTAGAAGGAAGCATTTCCCAATCCTACGGAACAGTTACATGGTACAGTTATGGAGTAACTTGCTATAATTAAAGCCAATTCCCCGATATTTATATTAGATTAAAAGTTTCGTAAGAATCGTTGTGTAGTCTAACTAACTCAAGATACACTTATGAAGCTTATATTAGCAGTTTTCTTACTTATTCTAAGTAATAACCTGTATTCACAAAATACAGTAAAAATAGAATCAGTAGAAAATAAAATTGAGGTAGGACCTCATGCAGGAAGTAGAGATCTTTCTTTTGGTATAAAGAATATACTAGAAGAAATGATACAAGATAAAGGTTATGATTTAACACCATCTGCTACTAAGAGTATACAGGTAGAACTGTTATACTTTGACGTAAAGAAAGTTAGTATGCAGATAGCTGTCTATGGTAAGACTTCTGATATAACAGAGATTATAGCAAGAGGTACGTTATTCGAAAACGGGAAGAAAAAGAAAAGCGTTATTATAAAAGAACAGGCGAAGACATTAACTACGACTGTTGTTATTCTTGACAAAGGAGGAAAGATATCTGATTCAGACATCTCTGCTGCTTTGAAGAAAACTTGTGAAGGAATAATAAACCAACTTTTATAATGAAGAAACTTTTAGTAATTTTATCTTTATTTACAACATTAACTGCTGTAGGTCAAACACCTATTAAACTTAAACTACCTACTACTAAGGTAACTACGGCTATCGACGGTACAACTATTGGTAGAGGAGATCAATTTGACGTAGTAGTACAAGCTAACGGTAATGGGAATACAACTACCCGTCAGTTAATGTTTGACTTTCAATATGACTATGTTAACTTTGATATTATATCAGTAAACCATACAGGTACAGGAGGAAATGGAGGAATTTTACCAGGAGGATCTAATATACAGATTTCATATCAACCTTATCCGGGATATACTGCTGTAAATACTAATGCAACTGCTGCCGCTTCTACAAACGGTAATACGGTATTCGGTCAAATAAACTACTCGTACAACGCTACATCATCAAATGCAATTTTAAGATCTACACTAACATGGGCAACCGCTAGTGGGATGCCATATACCAGTTATGATAGATTAATCGTAGTAAGATTCAAATTAAAAGAAACTTCAACTGCTACAATATTTAACCCAATTAAATTAAACTTCGTAGCTGGCTGGAA
>Ga0102828_1000126_pt1 | contig 13373 bp, 15 predicted proteins | sample ColrivemetaGS541_FD_78196 | JGI IMG/M metagenome (GOLD analysis project Ga0102828, IMG submission 78196) | Estuarine microbial communities from the Columbia River estuary - Freshwater metaG S.541 | ecosystem: Environmental > Aquatic > Marine > Intertidal zone > Estuary | place: USA: Columbia...
AGGTAGTCAAAGACCGATAGAAGTCCTCTTTGGCTTGGCTAAATCGCTCAATCAACTCATTTGGCTCAACGGCCTGCACAGCTGCCATCGTCATCGGCCCAAACCCACCGTCTGGCGTAACCCCAACTGCGGTTTGCAACGTTTTAATTGCTCTGCCTGCGCCAGCATTAACGGCAAAATCAAACATCAGGTAATCAAGACCCATCGGCAGCTCGTCACCACGCACAGCGTCCCAATACTTTTTTTTGTACAAAGGCTCAACCTTTTCCGGTGTTAACCCACGCATTTCAGCTTCGTCTGACTCACGGCCTACCCAGTTCTCCCAAGTTGCTTTAGTCACGCCAAGGTTTGTCATACCGCCAGGATCACTTGGATGGTTTACAAACCCGCCTTCCGACTTCAGCATCAATTTAAAAGAATTGTCCCAATTGCTAACCATGATTTGCATATACCCCGTGAAATTTGTTTCTAGCCTCAATTGCAACTAATTCTGCAAGTTCTAAATCAACATACAACCCCAAATACATACTTTTTTTATTAACTTGTACCCTGACTTGATATTTACCGCTTTGATGCAACTTGATACCTTTTATCTTGGACATAGAATTTGTATTAGCATTTCTATTCCACATATTTTGAGATTGAGATGCTTCTCTTAAATTATCAATTTTGTTATTTGCAGGGTTTCCGTCGATGTGGTCAATTTGTTTAGGCAAATGACCGTGATGCATTAAAAAGACAAGACGGTGAACCAAATAATTTTTCCCTTTTATCCTAGCTCGCAAATGCCCAAAATAAGTTGGTGATTTCATCACTTTATTGTTTTTCTTGCGTATTAAATCGCCGTTTTTGTATTCAAACAATTCTAGAGATTCTTGTTGCGTAATCATTTTGCATCATCCTTGCCAATCTTTATGCCGGCAATCGTGCCTACAAAAGCCCCAACGATCATGTTAAACGATGGGTTAATTAATTTAAATATCTCAGCGTTATCGACTAGTGGATCAAACAATCCAATCAACACCACGACCACCGTTGACAGCAGCACGATGGCAAGAGATATACAACAGATTATTGTTATACGGTCAGCAACAGTCATTTGATACTCCGTACCCAGTTCTGCAATTCGGTCAACATTAAGGTCGTTTCAGCGCATTGTCGAGCAGAAACTGCGTCGGGGATGGCTGCATTAGGGCAACTGGTGGGCTTGGAAACGGTGGGCAAGTTACCGCTACTGGTGTTGAGCTGCACCCTGTCAGTGTAATAACTATGAACAGCAGACAAACGAGCTTCATATTGATTTGCGATTGAAGTCGATATAGTTTCATGCTCTTTCACCTTGGCAGCGTTAATGGTTTCCTGTGCTTTACCCAATGCAGCAATCTCAGCCTGAAAAGCAACGAATTTCTTGTGTTCATTGTTCCACCCCAAAAAGTACATTAGCGCACATAGCGCAAGAATTGCACCAAGTTTCATCCACAAAGCACTAGGAAATATTGGGAACATCAATGCCCTCTAAAGTTGTTGTCATCTATTGTTGCAAAGCCCATATAAGAGCCTACAACGGCGCTGACAAAGATATAGAACGGCATGGCTATAGTGCCAAGGGTAGGGGACTCGGACACTAGGATAAGCAAGGGAAAGACTAGCGCAGCAAGCATTGATAGCCATGCCATCCAACGCCTGTTTTTCCAACGGTCTGTCACTTGTCTACCTTAGACTCTAGTTTGTCAAACAGTCGATCAAGCAACATTTCAACTCGATCAAAACGCTTGTCCATTTCGGATTTAAGCGTATCCATTTCTGATTTTTTAACGTATGAATCGCTAACGTGTAATCTAAGCCCAGCAATGTCTGCCTTCAACTCTTTAACCGAATCCCACAATTGACGGCAAAACCATCCACCAACTGCTAACAAACAGCCAGCGCCCACGTTGATAAAATTCTGCCAATCCATGAATTACTCCGGATATTTTTTAAATGGTGAACATTGAATAGCAACTAGCTTTTTACCATTAACGGTTTCACCTAACAACTTGTATCCAAAGATAATTTCCACGCATCGGTCTTTGTAAAAATAAACTTGCGCCCGTAGCAACCAACCTATGTCACCATCACTATTACACACTTTCCAAAAACTGCAAACGTTCTTGCCTGACTTCCATTGATCGTCATTGTCTTTGGTATACAGAGCAAACGTGCCTTTGTCTGCATAGCCCCACTTTGCACCAAAGCCATACGCCGCATTGCGCCACAACCAAAACACTCGACTAGCGTAGCGTAGCCAGTAATGGTTGTCGTAATACGCCTGGTCGTATTTAAGTTTTAACGGGCTTGGATAATCGCCGTACCACCACTCATCTAGCGGTGCATCTGGTGATTGCCAAATACGCAAGCTAGGGATAAGAAACTCACGCAACTTGCCAGGATACAACGAGGGAAACCCAGTTGTTTCAGATTCTTCTGCGTGGACAATAAACAACGCTAAAAATGGCGCAAGAGGGAACGCTAAGATAGTCAATCCAATTAGGCCAACCGACTTAACAAACCATATTGCGACAGATTTAAGCATTTTCTATCCATGATTGTTTTAACTCATCCCAAAAATACGCTTTACCGTCATCAGGCATTGCGACTGGCGCTTCCCACAAATAATCAGCACTTAACGTCCAACTTGGAAATGGTTGCGGTGCGTAAAAAACATCTTTTTGAGCGTCATAAGTGTAGCCAACTCCAGCGTAATTGCCTCGCAAAGGAGTGCCGCCTTTTGTATGTTTGTTGCCAACGGTGTTGTATGAAGTTGCCAACCATGTGCCAGGGCTTGAATCCACAAACGTGTTAAAAAACTCTGGCTCTGCAACAATTACTTGCGTAACTTTACCGTCTACTACTTTTGCAAAATGTCCCATGATTTTCCTTATGCGTTGTATGTGCCAGACGATGTAAAAGTGTGTATTGTGTAACCACCCGACGATGTAACCGTACCGCCTGTGCCACGCTGTGAGCCGAGGTAGCTGATGATTACAATGCCTGAACCACCTGCGCCGCCAAAAGTACCAGAACCTGTATATTTGCCGCCACCGCCCCCGCCTGTATTTGCTGTGCCTGCTGTTCCTGTACTGCTAATTGCGCCAGCACCGCCACCACCTAATCCCCCAGTTCCTACTGTCCCACTTCCAGTAGACCCACCCCCGCCACCAGCATAATTTACAGCAGCACCAGAAATGCTGTTTGACACGCCAGCACCACCATTACCGCCTACCCCACTTGATGCGTTGTTGCCCACAGCAGATGCACCACCGCCACCGCCTCCCGCAGCAGTTCCAGTACCTGTACCATTTCCTCCTGCAAATCCTTGCCCGCTTGTTCCAGCCCCTCCTGCGGATGCAGAACCCGCACCACCGCCGCCCCCAGAACCACCTGATGACCCTGCCGTACCTCCAGAAGAACCATCGAATCCACCGCCGCCGCCACCGCCTGTACTCGTTGCTATTGAACTAATAGAACTAGCAGAGCCGTTTGCAGCGTTACCTGATGCTGCGCTACCTCCTGCACCACCAGCACCAACCGTAATTGTATAAACAGAACCTGTTGATAAAGTTGTTGACGTAGTTAACAAACCCCCTGCGCCACCACCTGCACCGTTATTGTATCCACCGCCGCCGCCACCGCCTGCAACAACAAGGTAATTAACTGCATAACCAGCAGGCTGACTAAATTGCAGCCATTGCGATGTTGTAGCGTCATACCACTCAGGATTGCCCGTTGTGGAGTTTTGGCGAATCAATCCTGACGCACCTGTAGGACGTTGTGCAGTAGTACCAACAGGCAATTTCCATGCGCCAGTACCAGAACTATTTAATTGAACGCCTGCGCCTGAAAGCGTTAAAACGCCGCTAATTGTCAAATCTGTAAATGTTGTTGCAGATACCCCAACTACTTGAAATTGCGTACCGTCGTAAACAATAACAAACAAATAGTTAGCAGTTATATCGCCGGCTGCTAACGCCGTTGTGCCATTTTTGGTAATTGATTTTGCACCTAACGAACTAATATTGATTGTCACCGCACCAGTATTTGTATTAGCTGCAACAAAAGCAAACATTTGACCAGATGCGTATGCAGTCAATGCTGGGCTGACAGTCGCTGTAATCGTGTCTGTTCCCGATACCGTTAAGAACGAGCCAAACGAGTTTTGCACTTGTGCAATATTTGCAGAATCAGTCGCTGCCGAACCCGCACTCAATCCCGTGAACTTAAAAGTCCCCATTGGAAGATTAGCTGTCGGTGTTGTTTGACCGTCTTTGGTAAGCGCTGTCGATAGACCGGTAGCCAAATCAGCGGTTAGCGCATTAAACGCTGTCGATGAGATGACTGTGCCTGTGACAACTGGCTGACCCGTTGAGTTGATTACAAATGTACCGCTGCCGTTGTAGCTCATTGATTACCTCTTATTGTTGACCAACTTGGGGATTAGTCAAAAGCCCCGCATAAATGGATGCTGGCACAGCTCGTTCACCGAGAGAAAAGCCTGGCACTTTAGTTGATAATGCTTTGCCCATGTCTAAAGCTCGCTTTTGTTCTGCTGAGTTTAACGTTCCTTGCAACATCTTTTTTCCAAACGGAATGGCAAGTGTTGCACCAACACCAAAACCACTCAGACCAGTAGCAGATGCAAGCAAGTCAATTCCCGCACCAAGAACTAAAGCGCCAGAGTTGCTGTTGTTAACTGCCGAGCCTTTAGGCTGTACCGTTGTGTATTCAGCAACACGGCCCAAACGCTTTAATTCACCAATTTCTTCAGGTGTAAAGAACAAGGCTAGTTTTTTATCGCCAATCTCTTTAAGCGTTTTGTTATACGTTGCAGCACCAAATGTACCAACCTCGTCTGATCTGCCGCCTAACGCTCGATCTTTCAAATGCGTCAAAATGGCTGACTTTGTGGCTGCTGGGTTGCCTGAGTTAGCAACTGATGCTGCGTCTGCAACATCCCCATTAAGAACAAATTTGCGTACAAACTGGTCAGGTTGCATTCCATCAACGGTTTGTTCAATCGGCTTGGTTGATTCTTGCCAACTCATGCGATCACGATGACTTGCCCGTGCTTTGTTTAATGCCGCCAAGAGTTCACCAGCTTGAGCGTCTTGCGTTTGCAAAAACTTGCCACCGGCCTCTGTTACCAATTGATTGCCGCCAAACTCTGTTTTAACTGGCGCAATGTCAGTTTCATCAATAGCTTGACGCACTAAACTTAAAGCGTTTTTTGTGTTTCCATTCGCACCACGCTGCGCTGTTGCAATCATGGTCATCAATGTATCAAGTGCATTGGTATCAAACGGCACAGGAAACGTTTTACCGTTAATAGTTGTTTGACCGGCACTTAACTCGTTCAGCATTGACCGAATTTCAGGTGGCAAAAATGCGTTAGCGTTTGATTTTGCCAACAATGTATCAATGTTGTTAAGTAAATCTGCACGATTCAACGGTGTTGTACCGCCTGGCAAAGCGCTTGCCTCGTCATATAACTTAGACGTTGCTGCTTTCTTTGCAGCATCTTCTGCGGCAATTTTTGTCGCACTTGCCTCGCCTGCCTCCATTAAATACGGCGCTTGTACGTTACCCGCACCTCTGGCGTTTAACGCATCAATCAATGCTTTGTTGTTTGCCGCTTGCACATTGCCTAATGTTTGCAGATTAGGGTCGGCAGAGTTCATGCCTGTTTTGGCTAGATTTTGCTCTAACGTGATTTGCCTTGGATCAAGCGTAATCATGCCTTTAGTTGGCGTTGTACCCTCAACCATGCGGAAATCAAGCAATCGACGCATTGCATCGCCGCCCAAGTCACCGCCAGTTCGCAAAGCGTTTGCAACGTCTGCCGTAAGCGACTTGCGTACTTGGTCTGGCAATCGGCTGAAATCAATGCCTGACTGACCGAGCTTTAAAGTGATAATTTGATCGACTTCGGCAGGGTTTGGAATTGCAGCGGCAGGATTTAATTTGCCAGTTAGCGTTGGTGCTACCTTTTGACCGGCAGACGTAAGTAAAGACTTTGCCCCACCGTATGCAGCAGGCGCAAGCATACCGCCGCCCAATCCTGCAAAGAATTGCTGTAAAGGATCGCCGCCTGATTCTCTTGTTAACCCGCTGCCGTACCCTGCGCCAGCTGCCGATCCGTATTGCAGCATGGGGTTAGATGCCAACTGATTGGCAACATTGCTTGTAATCCCGGTGGTGTTTTTAGCAATCGCACCAGCACCAGATACCATTGGGATCGTTGATGCCATTGACGTAGTAATGTCACCCACAACTTGTTCGCTTGGCAATACATTAGCCAAACCTGTCCGAGTGTCCATGACAGACGTTTCTTTAGGTTTTGGCAATCCAAGCAGATCGGCTAACTTTGTGCCATACGTTGACATTGATGCTGCTGGTGGCCCACCGGCAAGTTGTGAAATTGCACTAACTCCCATCCGCATAGGCTCTAAAGGCAATCCTAATGTATTTGCTGCGCCCTCAATAGCGTACCGACCAGTCAAACCAACTTGTCGGGGAAAGTCCTTAACCGCCGACATAATGCTTTCGCCTGTTGATTTCTCAGGTGGCGCAGGCGGTGGCGTTTGGGCATGAAACGTATTAGCTAGTTTCCACGCCTCATTCTCGTCTTTGGCATCTACCTCATAGACTTCTTTGCCAATCTTGACTTCAAAAGTGGCTGTTGTCATTTTGGAGTAATCCTACGAACAGAGCCTGGCGGTGGTGCAGTTGGCGTAGCTGCGTATTTCTCGTTCAGCCCAATAACGGTTTCCAACGCCGCCATGCGTGTTTGATAAGGTTTGTTTGGATTTGCAACGTCAGCTGCCGATTGTTGATACAACAATCTATCTGCATCACTTTGCGGGCCTTCCATTCTAGGAATATTAGACGTTAAAGCACCGCCAATAACTCGCAATTGCCCATCAGCTTTTGATTTGTCTGTTGGAATACCCGCGGCATCGGTTGCCATTGTAAACAAGCTACTAATCAAACCAGATGATGATTGTGGCAATACTTTCTTTGCTCTTTCTGCCAAATCAAGAACCGTCTGACCTTGCGTAGTTTTTACGTCAGGCTTGGCAAGCAATGGATTCCCCGTGTTTGCAGCCGTAACAGCTTGTGATCTCGGCACAAAAGAGGCTTTGCCTTCTTTATCGTAAACCGTAACAAGATCAAGCGCAGCTATTGCACCTTGTTGCGCTGCTGTTTTTTGCCCTTCATATTTGGCGTTTAGCTCTGCCGCTTGTGCAATTGGAACAGCAGTAAGTTTGCCATCAATCATCATGTTTGTCGTGCCTTCAGATGGCGCTGGCGTTGCTTGTGATTGGCTACCTGTAGGAGATACAACAGTTGCATTAGGCGCAATAACTTGCGTTAATTTTTTGTTAATAAACGCTGTTGCTAATTCTTGGAATTTAGGATTGTCAGGTGTAATTCCTGCGTCAGCTAATTCTTGTGCAAGAGGTGTTTGAGTCGGTACTGGCTCATAATTAGCCATGTTGAAATTGCCACGATTATCTGGCTGCACATATTCGTTTTTGCCAGTAATGCGGTTTCTGACAAACATGGGGGCCATAGACGTAGGCATACTGACATTGGTAATTGAACGCCCTGCTTGAGCTTGTTGCGTCTTGTACTGATCAATTGTTCCTGTATAGCCTTGTTGTTGAGCAAGACGATATTCAGCCAATGGCCCTGTGTTTTGTTTCTCTAAGCTTTCATACATTAACTTAGCAACGGGTGATGCGTATGGGTTTTGACCCATCATTATTTCAACTAATTTTTTATTTCTTTGTTCATTAGTTAATTGTTGCGCCGCTTGCGGTGGGATTGCTGCTTGTGGTGCAACAGCAGGCTGATACGCCACAGCAGGCGTTTCCACGTTGCCCGACGGTGCTGTTTGCAGATTTGGATTGTCCTCAAAGTCCGAACCCATTGGCGCAAATGACGTTGCAGGTCGTGCTTGAATTTCAGGCATACCCATGATGGCAGCACGACCAAGCGAGGCTGGCCTGTCTTGCAACCCTGACAACATTTGTTGCGCTTCGGCCTTGGCCTCTTGGTTCAGCTTAATGCGTTCTTCATCGCCCGTGCCTTTTGCGCCCATGTAGGCTTGCAACACTTTAGCAAGCCCCGACAAAGGGGAAATAGGCGCTTGGATGCCTTGATAGCTTTGAATATCAATTGGCTGAAAAGCCTGCTGTTGCATAATTTGCGCTAACTTTTCGTTGCGCTGAATCGCCGCTAATCTAGTGTTGTAATCCAAATCCATGATTAAGTCCCCATGTCACCAGTATATTTTGGCGCTTGAGCATTAGCCGAATCAAACATACCGCCAGTTTGTGCTTGACCAAGTTTAAGTCGGGCAATGTAATCTTTATAATCCTGCATATCGCCTTGCTGATTAAACTGGTTGTACATTTTCATTGCATCTTGAACGCCGCCAAACGGGTTTTGTGATGCGGCTTGACCCATTGATTGCGGCATTTCTTGTTGACCTTGCAAAGAAGTCTGTTGGGCTTGCTGTTGCAGCATTTGAGCCATTTTCTGTTGCGGAGAAAGGTTTACATATTGATTAAGCATCGCAATTCCTTAATAACTCTAAAGTAGGCAACAAGGCAGACTTTAGTGCCGCCATGTTTATTTTATATTTTTCATGCAAATTTGGGTGTTTTTCTTTCATCCATGCCACTCGATCCGCTGAGTGCGCCAAATACGCTGTGCAATCGTAACAATCAAGGCTTGAATGGTCGATTGCATAATGTTCTGGTAACTGACATTGAGTCCGTAAAAACGCCAAAACTTCTTCTTTAGTCCATGTTTCTATCGGTTGAATGTAAGTCACACCATTTACTACCGACCCGTGCCGAGCCGTGGATTTGTGGCTTTCATCAAGCCTTTGCCCACGAATCAAATGCGTAATGCCACGTTTTGCAATTGCCTCTGTTAGAGGTTGCCCTACGTTTGCCCAACAACAGTTTAAATAACTCTGTACTCGTACTGGCTTGTCACCCGCAAACACCATGCCTTCGAGGGTATGGTCAACCGGCACAACATCACTTGGATAGCCGTAAAACTTAATCTGCTGCTCTTGATCTGACTTAACTTCAATAAACTCAACCGCCTCCGCCTTTACCTGTTCAATGATCTCCATCGTTTCAGGGTAAGACTTGCCCGTATTTGCCCAAAAAACGATGGGATTCTTTTCACGGTACAAGTACCAACACGCTAAAGAATCTTTCCCGCCTGAGAACGCTAGTCCAAGCATTAGAAATAAGCCATTGCCGCAGTTGATGCCAAACTAGTGATACCTTGAATCCCCGCATTAGCGCCAGCTTGCTGAATACCATACCGTGACATATCAGCTTGGCCTTGCGCTTGCGTACCCGCAAAGGTTGGTGCTGGTGCAACGCTTGTACCTTGATAGCCTGCAAACTGTGGCAATTGAATTTGTGAGCCGCCCATAAGCCCAATGACTTCGTTAATCGGTTGCGCCCGTAGCGCCAAATCTTGCGCCAATTGCTGTTGCTGTGCGGTGTTTTGAAATTGGGCTTTGTTTAACGCTTGGCTGTATTGAGTGCCTTGAGTGGTCATTCCTTGACCGTAATTCTGACCTACAACGGCGTTTGCAAGTTGATCGGCTGTAACTCCTTGACCAAAGTTTTGACCAACTGCGGTGTTGTATAAACCAGCCTGCGATAGTTTCTCGTTTAATCCTTGCTGACGAGCCGCCATATCGATGTTGATGCCTTGCAGCGCAGCTTGGCTATACAAGTCATTAATGCCCATTTGACGGTTTCTATACGCCGCATCGTAGGCAGCTGTGCCTGGCGCTAAACCTTGGTTTGCCAATGCTTGCCTAAACGATACATCACCGGCCTGAATGGTTGGGTCAAGTCTTGCCAAGATAGCTTGTTGAGCATTGATGCCTGAATTAGTAGGCATTTGCGTCAAGCCGCTTGTATCTATTTGCCGTTGTGCCAAACCATAAGTGTCGGCAGCTGTTTTTGCTTGTGCTAACCCATATTGATCGGCTAACGGTACAGCGCCATAACCACCAAAATCTTTTTTAATATCTGTTGATGTTGGGGTAAATGGCTGCGAAAGCGTAGCGTAAGCATTTGAAATGCCTCTTTCACCAAGGTTTGCTAATGCAGTTTGCACACGCTGTTGCGACTCTAAAGTCTGCTGCGCTTGTGGGGTAAGGGTTTGGGTAACAGTCGGTTGACCTCCACCAGTCATAAACCCTTCACGGGTTGGCGCAGCGCCTCGCTTTGCTTGTGCAGCATCGTAACCAGCTTGGTCAAAATATGTCGAACCTGTAACCGTATCGCCTTCGGGACTGCCTGCCCTCATAAATGTGTTGCGGTCTACGTTGCCAGCGTTGTATTTAGCCAACGCTGCATCATACGAGGCTTGGTCAAATGTTGGGTTTGAGTAAGAAACAGTTTGATTCCCAAATGGCGTAAACATATTGGGATTAGCCATAATGTTCGACTGTCTAGCAGATTCAAGGTTATCTTTACCTTGCTGCTTGGCTGCGCCAATATAATCTGGTGCTGGTGGTGCTGCGCTCGATTTACCCATTTTGAACCCCTAGAAATCGGCAATTTTCTTTTGCCAATGTCAAAAATATAATATCGCCATCCGGTGCTGCATCTTTTACCCTTGCTTCTTTAACAAAACCCATCTTGGTAACTAATTTTAGGCTCTTTGCATGGGTACTGCTCACCGGCACAATAATCTTTTTTACCTTACAAAACTCAAAAGGGTAGCTAAATATCGCTTTTAAATACCCTTTTGTTATACGACCTTCAATTGCTATGTGGCACACAATCGAGGCTTTATTCCAATTCTCGTAAATCACGCCTGCAATAATTTGACCGTCACGCTCTAACCCAATTGCTTGCGACCCATCTGCAAAATATTTACCCTGTACTCGTTCAGCAACCCAATGGCCTACATCAACGCCTTGGGTTATATGCCACCCCAACCTTGTTGGTAAACAATGTCCGTCGATGCCCATAGAATTGTCGTTCCTTGAGAGGCAGATTTAAACTGTGTTGCAGCGCAATAGCCAATGCCAGTTACGCCTTGCCAATTGTTTGTGATTACCGTGTCCGTTGCCCAATAGCCTACATCCCACAAAGCAACGTCCCATTTAGCAGATACTTGTGGGCTGAAACTTAGCGCAGCAGTCGTATCTGCCAAGTCAAAATCCATGTTTAAACCAATGAATATTGACGGTGTTCCGTTTGTAAAAATTGACGGTCTAGCTCTAGTGAAATATTTTTTGTACCCGCGGGCATCAAAGTAATTAAACGCTTGTAACGCATAGCCGTTTATGTCGCTTACATCATCAGCGTAATTGTCATCCCACGCATGGGCAACAAATCCATTGCCACCCCAGTACGGCTCGTTGTCAAAGATTGCCCAACAATTAGCAGCTTGGCCTGTAAAGTTGCACCAGGCTTTTGTGATGTTATTCATCACATATTGCTGCTGTTGACCTTCAGCAACTGGCACATTAACGGTCAACGCATTGTGTTGCGGGTCAAAAATAATATCCCACCCAAAATTACCACCATATTGTTGCGTTGCGGCAGTAAATGCACCTTGTATCTTGTCCGATAGCGCAACACGGGGATCAAGTCTGGATGATTGCAGGCTTGCGGCAAGAGGATATAGACCGTTGTACGTCAGCATCAGCATATCGCCGCCGTACTTTAGTAGGCATCGCTTGCCAACGGGCTTACCAACCCTCCAAACGCCTATTAGCGCCCACTTTGTAGAATCTGAGGGATCAGTACCCGCCCACACAATAATTTCGCCATTGGACGTTATAAACACTAGGTTATCGTCTACGCCATAGCCTGCATCAATCGTCCATGTTCCTACAGCAACCAAAAACCCACCAAGTTGGGCAACCGAACTCATGTCAATTGCATTAGCTGCGCCGGCAATGCTCAAAGTTGGCAAATACCATGCCTTGAGCGAATTGTTTTGCGTAAACCAAACTTGGTTTTTGAAAATGGCAATATTGCTTAAACTACTTGCCCCAACACCAGTAATAGTTGGATTTGTCCATACTGACCCGTCATATAGTAACGGTGCATCTACGCCATTGACCAAATACAAGTAGCCGCCGGCAGGCGTTGTGACGTTGGTGTACTCCCATTTTGCGTTACTTAAACCCGTCTTGACAGCTGCGCCAACCGCACCGCCAGCAGTACAGTCGTATATCGACGTTCCTGCAATTGCAAACAATTCGTCAGTCGCACCGCTTGAATAACCCATCAAGGTCTGAACTTGACCCGTGATGCCGGTAGAATATTTTGTATATCCACCACGCAACACCACATTGTTGACTGTGGGGAACAAATTGGTTAATTGAACGGCATCGAGTGTATCCATGTTTGCAATGGAATCCCGCACGTTCCAACCACCGATAGGCGCTGGCAATGACTGAACCCGTGCCGCCGTACCTTGAACAAGTCGGCTTGCCATTAGTTTGTCCCGTAGCCAGTATCAGGAATATTGTCGTAGCCGATCAAGACCGTGCCTGGGCGTGGTGCAAACGACAAGTTAGCCGCTGAAGTATCCTGCGCCCGAACAATCTCAAATTCCTCGATATAGTTGCGATACATCGCCGTAGTATCGAAGCCTTTAGCCTCAAAATACTTGAGCTTGGTAGCCAATACCATCAATCGATCTGGGTAAATACAGGTATCTGTGTCGGCAGTAAATGAATTTTTTACTGTTCCCGTGTCAGATAATGCCCAACCTTTTGAACGATACTCATAGCCTAAAAGCTCGTTTGTCGAAACGCCAGGCCAAATTTGAAAGTATTTACCCAACAAGCGCCAGCGAATCCGTGGGCCAGTAGCGATAAAGCCCGACAACAGCCATTCCCATTGCTGTGGGCTTTCAGGCCCAAGCATTTCCCAATGTTTTGATTTGTCCCAATGGGTGCGTGGTACGGTTGATTCGTAATCTGAGGGTAACTCGTACTTCACCTTTTCAAAAGTGATCGTAGCCCCTGTATACGTCCCTGTGGATGGCAAATTGACGGTTACTTGCGTAGCTGAGTCAACCGACTCAATATAACAAGCGTTTGAAATGCCGTTGCCAACCACTTGGTACGTTGTATCAAGCCCAGCTGTCGATGGGATGCCGGTAATCGTATATGTGTTCAGCGTCACGTTACCCGTTGTTTGGGTATATACCGTGGTGAATGTATGTTGTTTGGTTAGTTCCCGCCAGTCATGCTTTCGCAAGAACTCATAACCGGCAGCGTTCATCAACGCCAAGATTTGAATTACATCTTGGTTCGTATTCGA
>Ga0102828_1000145_pt1 | contig 12407 bp, 4 predicted proteins | sample ColrivemetaGS541_FD_78196 | JGI IMG/M metagenome (GOLD analysis project Ga0102828, IMG submission 78196) | Estuarine microbial communities from the Columbia River estuary - Freshwater metaG S.541 | ecosystem: Environmental > Aquatic > Marine > Intertidal zone > Estuary | place: USA: Columbia...
AATCCTTTCTACTAACAGCACTTCCATTGCATAAAAGCCATCCGTTAGGAACTACAGATCCAGCAAAAAATCTTATAACACCAATAGGAGTAATGGATGATTGTAAACCTTGAAAGGAACTACCCTTAGGAGAATTAGTCGGTATCGAATTATAAGAAAAAGATCCAGCCAATTTACACCTATATTTTTATAATGAAATTAACAACTATGGATGGAGGCATAATGCCAAATGCCGTTCCGCTTCCAGTATTAGAGTTAGACACCGAATGATTGTGATTGGCACTTTCCGTTCCTGTTGTAGTAGCATGAGTATGGTTTTGCTGAATGCCACCAGTATTAGGTTGACCAGAACTACTAGCTGTTCCTGAGTCCATCAACCCATATGAACCAGATGTACCCGCAGTATGACTAAAGTAGTGGTTGTGATTTGTACTTTCACCCCCACTTGTTCCTGTGTGTGTATGTGTAACACTTTCTGTTCCAACTGTGGTTGCATGTGTATGAGAAGGCAAATTAGTTTCTGCTAATGTCGCTGTTTCTGCACCAAGAGTTGCTGCCAATGCCCTTGTGGTTAAACCAGAACCAGAACCAACACCAATAGGTAGTCTGCCTCTCATGTCTGGTAAAGTAAATGTATTGTTAGAATTACCAACACCATAAGTAGTACCTATAATTTTAAATAAATCACTAAAAGCTATTCTGCTTACAATGCTTCCGTCACAAATTAACCATCCAATTGGAGCAACGGAACCAGCAAACATTTCTATTACACCAGTCGGTATGATTGGTGTTTTTATAGGCTCAAACGAACTACCTTTAGGGGAGTTAGTTGGTATCGAATTATAGGAAAAAGATCCAGCCAATTTTCACCTATATCTTTATAATAAAATTAATGGCTATTGATGGAGGCATAATCCCGAATGCAGTTCCACTACCTGTGTTAGAATTTGTAACTGAATGAGTATGTGTGGCACTTTGAGTTCCAAATGTAGTTGAATGAGTATGACCAACAGAATTACCACCTGTTAATGGTGTTCCCGAACTGCTAGCAGTGGTTGAATCTATAATACCAACTTGTAAACCAGTAGTTCCTATAGGCTTATTGTAACTGTGCGTATGATTAACACTATGGCCACCGCTTGTACCTGTGTGAGTATGATTAGCACTTTGTGTTCCAACTGTAGCGGTATGGGTATGTGGTGGAAGATTTGTTTCTGCTAATGTTACTGTCTCTGCACCAATATTCGCCCCTAAAGTTCTAGCAGTAAGCGATGTGCCTGTTCCAGCACCTATGGGTAATCGCCCTCTCATATCTGGTAATGCAAATGTGGTGTTGGAATTACCAGCCCCATATGTGGTTCCAATAACTTTGAATAAATCGCCATAAGTCTTTCTACTGACAGCACTTCCGTCACATATAAGCCACCCATTTGGAGCAGTAGAACCAGCAAACATTTGAATAATACCAGACGATATAGTAGTCTCTTGAACTGCTTGAAACGCAGAACCTTTTGGAGAATTGCTTGGTATCATGCCATAGCTAAACGCTCCAGCCATTAATAACTTCCCCCCATTACACAAACTTGCAATGCAGTAGTACTAGCAGTAGTAGTAACACTAACAGAGGCAAAAAGTTTAAATGTAGATGGCAAAACAAGAGGATTGGCAAAAGTCAATGTGGTAGTAAATCCAGCAACAGTAGTTGAAGGAGTTACAGCGGTCACAAGTATTTCTGTAAACAAATAAGCTGTAGTACCATCATGTACCCATATGCCTACGATATTACCAGCGGTAGGTGCTGTAAAAGCGGTAGAGCAAGCATTGACTTGAATAGCATCAATTCTTAGCCCATTAGTAGAAGTGGGTACAACCTCTACTATATTTGCTGCTGCAAGACTAGCTGTTACTGTTGGACCTCTAGTTGTACACGCTGTTTGTGCTGCAAGTGTTTTTGCAACAAAGTATGGAGCTTGAGGAAAAATAGGTGTTGATGTAACTGGCATTATAAACCTCCAAAGTTGTTAGCTAAGAAAACATTGCTTGCTGCTGATGGGGCGGTTGACCAAGACAATACGCCAGAACCACTAGTGATTATTACTCCACCATTAGCACCATCTGTTGTTGGCAAAGTCCATATTACACTATTTGCTATATTGTCGCCAGCTTTGAATCCTACATAAGTTGTTCCATTTGCTGCCAGTTCATAAAATCTTAATTCGCTTGTGTTGCCAGCAGAAGTATTAAAAGGAGTTAAATTTAAAGATCTTGCTAAATATAGTGCGTAGTTAGTATCTACATAAAGAAGATTAGTTCCACCAAAGTTTTGTACTGTAAATAAATTTGCTGATGGAGAAGAAGATCCTTGGATAGCTATGCCAACTCCAGTCGAAACCTTTACTGTTGTGCCATCAAAAGTAAAGCTGGAAGATCCAGCAGCAGCATTGCTTCCATCTTTATAAACAACTTGATTTGCAGATCCAGCCACTGGGCCAGTTAAACCTTGGTTTCCTTGATTTCCTTGTGAGCCTTGATTTCCTGTTCCAGTTAAACCTTGGTTTCCTTGATTTCCTTGTGAGCCTTGATTTCCTGTTCCAGTTACTCCTTGGAAACCTTGGTTTCCTTGTCCTTGAAATCCTTGATCGCCCTGATGACCTTGAAAACCTTGTCTGCCTTGAAAACCCTGTTCTCCTTGCCACCCTTGATCGCCCTGATGACCTTGAAAACCCTGTCTTCCTTGAAATCCTTGATCTCCTTGTGAGCCTTGATTGCCTTGATGGCCTTGAAATCCTTGTGTACCTGTTCCAGTTGAACCTTGTAAACCTTGCGATCCCTGTGAGCCATAACCTTGTGCTCCTTGTTGACCCTGCTGGCCTTGCTCACCTTGCAAACCATAGCCTTGAGCACCCTGTTCACCTTGTGATCCTTGTGAACCATAACCCTGCAATCCTTGTAAGCCTTGTAATCCCTGCGAACCAACTTGGCCTTGGCTACCTTGAAAACCTTGTTGACCCACTGAACCTTGTGACCCTTGAAATCCTTGCAATCCTCTTGATCCTTGTGCTCCTATTGCTCCCTGATCCCCCTGCTCTCCTGATCCTGATGGCATTGGAGTTGTAATTACACATGAACACTCTCCAGTATCGCCCTTAATACCTTGTCTACCTTGATTGCCTTCAAACCCTTGCCTTCCTTGACTTCCTTGAAAACCATCATATCCTTGATAACCTTGAAAGCCTTGAACACCCTGATTTCCTTGTTCTCCTTGATATCCTCTTGCCCCAGTTAAACCTTGTTGACCTTGTTCGCCCTGATCTCCTTGTGGCCCTCTAATCTGCCCAATATTTTTCCAATAGATCGGAGAAATGTCAGTATGTATTAAACCATCGCCAATAGCAGCAACTCGACCACTTGGATCAGGACATGGATATGTTGCAGTGCCTTGACTTACATCTGTTAATACCCAAACATCATGCAAGATGGCCCCAACAGTTTCATCGTTGAATACATTTTGCCAACTGTCAGAACCTATGATTACAGAACCATATCCTACATCACCTTGATAACCTTGATCTCCCTGATTTCCTTGATACCCCTGATTTCCGCTATAACCTTGTTCGCCTTGTTCACCTAATCCTTGATAGCCTTGATCGCCCTGTTCTCCTTTATTTCCTTGATCTCCCTGACTACCATTTGATCCTTGGCTACCTTGATTTCCAGTAGTTCCAACAACGCCTTGATGCCCTTGAAATCCTTGTGATCCAAAAGTACCTTGACTTCCTTGATCACCAACATCTCCTTTTAATCCTTGAAATCCCTGATCGCCTTGATTTCCCTGATCTCCTTGGTAGCCTTGATTGCCCTGATTCCCTTGATCTCCATAAACACCTTGATTTCCTTGATCTCCCTGATCTCCATAAACACCTTGATTCCCTTGTCTTCCTTGATTGCCTTGATCGCCCTGATAACCTTGATCTCCTTGATATCCCTGATCACCTTGCGAGCCTTCATCTCCTTGACTTCCTTGTTGACCTTGTGATCCTTGGTCACCTTGATCTCCTTGATTTCCTTGGTCGCCTTGGTGTCCTTGTCTTCCTTGAAAACCTTGAAAACCCTGTTCTCCTTGAGTGCTTTGAAAACCTTGATTTCCTTGATTTCCTTGATCTCCTTGAGAACCTTGTGCCCCTGGAACGCCTATAGATATCCAACCAGTATTATTGTATACCCATGACCTTTCGCCAAATGTGTATATATCACCTAATTCTGGATCGTCAGGAAAATTTATTGGCATATCGTATGTCCTAAGTTTTTATTATGTAGTTCAATGCCATACTTGGCTGCATATTGTTATGTGGATTATCACCACCAGTATTGTTTTTATTTTCTATAACTGGAGTAAATGTATGTGTATGGTCTAAGTTTGGAGAGTTATTAGTATAAACATCCCAACCAGCTTTTTCATTTCCTCGAACTATAAGCCTATCTAAATAACCACCACCAAGATTAGCAAATCCATTTGCCCCTGTTCCCAATCCTGCTCCAGCAGCTATTAATTGACTATGATTATGTACTTGATTATTAGACATATAGCCAGTATTACCACCATTGCTACCATATACAATATTAGGATGACTATGTGATGGTATTTGACTAGCATTTAAAGTAATAGTTTCTGCCCCTACTGTAACAGACAATCCTCTATTTGTTAAGCCACTTCCTTGCCCAACACCAATTATTGTTCTGCCTCTTAAGTCTGGTACTCCAAATGTAGTGCCATTTCCTGCACTATATGTTGTTCCAATTACAGCAAATAATGCAGAATAAGTAACTCTAGAATAAGTGTTTGTACCATCACACAACAACCATCCAGCAGGAGCAGTGCTACCAGCGAAAGCAACTATTGATCCACTTGGAGTTGAAACTGCTGCTGGTGAACTAACCCAATTTGTTCCATCGCTTGTAAGAACATTACCAATTGTTCCAACAGATGTAAGCCCAGTTCCACCAGAGCTAACAGTTAAAGTTGCTGATAATCCACCAGCAGTAATTGCATTTTGATTTATCCAAGCTGGAGCAGCAGAACCATTTGATTTAAGTATTTGCCCACTAGTTCCAGCAGCAAGCATAGCTGTTGATCCAGAACCAGTTTGATATGAAATTTGTCCTGCTGCACCGCCAGCTAAATGTGTAGCTACTGATGATTTTCCAGTTGTGTCTTGATTAAGTATAGGTATATCAGAAGCAACTAAAGCTCTAAATGATGGAGCACCAGTAGAACCATTGGGTGATGCAAGAATAGTATTTGCTGTTTGATTAACTAGACCTATTGTAAATCCACCAGCAGTAGTAACTGGAGAACCAGAAAGACTAAATATTGCTGGTACAGATAAGGATACAGATGTTACTGATCCGCTGGATTGAAATCCTTGAGATCCTTGAACACCAACTAAGCCTTGATAACCCTGATAACCTTGTGAGCCATTTGTGCCACTAGAACCCTGTGATCCAGTGCCACCAGTTGCTCCTTGATATCCTTGATTTCCAGAACTTCCTTGAAGACCTTGAAGACCTTGACTTCCATTTGTTCCTTGGGAACCCTGAGAACCTTGTGCTCCAGTAGATCCAATTATTCCTTGTAATCCTTGTCTTCCCTGATAACCCTGTTCACCAACAGATCCTTGAACACCTTGATTTCCTTGTCTTCCTTGAAAGCCAATATCTCCTTGACTTCCTTGAACACCTTGAAATCCTTGATCGCCTTGATTTCCGTAAATTCCTTGCCTACCCTGATCCCCTTGGTTTCCTTGGAATCCTTGAACGCCTTGAATACCTTGATAGCCTTGTGGCCCTCTAATAAAACCAATATTCTGCCAATAGATAGGGGCATTGCCATTGTATATTAAACCATTTCCAATATTTGCAATACCAATAGATGGGTTTGGGCATCCTTCTGTTGCAGTTCCTTGTTCAGTGTCTGTAATTATCCAAACATCACCAACAGTAGCACCAGAGGTTTCAACATTAAATATATTTTCCCAAGTGTCAGAACCTTTAATGCTAACACCAGATCCTGTCTGACCTTGATAACCTTGATATCCCTGATGCCCTTGAATACCTTGACTTCCTTGGTTGCCTTGTAATCCTTGAAAACCCTGATAACCTTGAAATCCTTGTTGTCCTTGATCGCCTTGAAGACCTTGATTACCTTGGTTACCTTGAAATCCTTGTCTTCCTTGTAAACCTTGTCTTCCTTGAAAACCTTGATCTCCCTGTTCGCCTTGTTCGCCTTGTGTTCCTTGTCTGCCTTGAGATCCTTGATTGCCTTGAAAACCTTGATTGCCCCTATTTCCCTGTTCACCTTGATCACCTTGATCACCTTGTTCGCCTTGATTTCCTTGAAAGCCTTGTCTTCCTTGAAAACCTTGATATCCTTGATCGCCTTGATCGCCCTGATATCCTTGATTGCCTTGATCTCCTTGGATTCCTTGTCTACCTTGTCTTCCTTGAGATCCTTGTAATCCAAAATATCCCTGATAACCTTGATCGCCCTGTTCACCTTTTAGTCCTAGAAATCCTTGGTTTCCTCTTAATCCCTGATTTCCTTGGTATCCTTGTTCACCTTGTTCACCTTGTTCGCCTTGTTCTCCTTGATAACCTTGATTACCTTGATCGCCCTTAGAAACCAATAACGCCCAACCATTATTTGGTGGCGAAGAACCTAATGACCAAGCACCAATGTTTACCAATTGATAAAATGAACCTTGGTATGTAACCGCATCATTTAAAACATATGTTGTTAATGAAGACCAAGTGCCTATGTATGAGAATGGAACTTCACCTTGATAACCCTGATCACCTTGTGTGCCTTGATGACCTTGATATCCTTGATATCCTTGATATCCTTGGTTACCTTGATAGCCTTGCTGTCCTTGGTTCCCCTGATTTCCTTGAAGACCTTGAAAGCCTTGATAACCTTGTTCGCCTTGATGCCCTTGATATCCTTGTGTTCCTTGAAAACCCTGATAACCTTGATCACCTTGATTGCCTTGATGTCCTTGAAAACCTTGTAATCCTTGTAAACCCTGCAATCCCTGACTTCCTTGAAAACCAGAACCTTGATGTCCTTGTAAGCCTTGTGCCCCTATAGATCCAACAGGTTGAATCCAAATTCCAGTAACGCCATCATATATAAATATGTATATAATGCCTGTCGTTGTGTCTAACCACATATCACCAGCATCTGGAGATGATGGGGCAGTAGAACTAGCAGTATATATACCTCTATTTATTCCTTGGTATCCCTGATACCCTTGATATCCAGTATCACCCTTATCACCAGTTCTTGCAAAAGTGAGCAATACTTCATCATCGTTAGAAAATGTTCCACTTCCAGATAAATAAGAAATTGTAACATCAAAGAAGCTAGGCTCTTGTTCTGATGAATTGCTTATAGTATAAAGTGCAAATACTGTAGAGTCATTTTTCTTAGATAATTTAAAGTGGCCCTTCATCGTGCTTGTTGAAGCAGAGATTGTAGCTAAGAATAGAGAAAGATCTATGTTTGCATTATTTGGATTATCATCAATTATAACATGCGTAGCTGATGCAAGAGAAGCATTGTTAAATCTTATGTAGTTATCGCCTGGATCATTGATTGAATAATTATTTGTATCTATTTTATATTCAACTGTTACACCGCCAAAACTACCAGTTGATCCCTGATATCCTTGATCGCCTTGATTGCCATAATTACCTTGATCGCCTTGTAATCCCTGATCACCTTGATTTCCATGTTCTCCTTGATTGCCTTGATCTCCTTGTAAACCTTGTTCGCCCTGCCAACCTTGATCGCCTTGATTCCCCTGATTCCCTTGTTCTCCTTGAAATCCTTGCTCGCCCTGATTTCCTTGGAAACCCTGTTCGCCTTGAAATCCTTGCTCACCTTGGAAACCTTGATCGCCTTGATTTCCTTGGAAACCTTGCTCACCCTGATTACCTTGTTCTCCTTGGAATCCTTGATCACCCTGTGAACCTTGTTCACCCTGCCAACCTTGATTTCCCTGATCTCCTTGAAAACCTTGAAATCCCTGCTCTCCTTGATTTCCTTGGAATCCTTGTTCACCTTGAAAACCTTGATTTCCTTGACTACCTTGAAATCCTTGATCGCCCTGTTCACCTTGATTGCCTTGATAGCCTTGTTCTCCTTGATTTCCTTGAAAACCCTGTTCGCCTTGATTGCCTTGATGGCCTTGTTCTCCTTGATTTCCTTGTGGACCTTGATTGCCCTGTTGACCTTGAAATCCTTGATAGCCTTGGATTCCTTGTAAGCCCTGATTGCCTTGAAACCCTTGAAAACCCTGTTCGCCTATTACCGGCACTACGCTGACAGTTGTTCTTGCAAACGAATAATATGCGTTTCCTTCGGTATACCATTTAAGTGAATGTGCTGTGCTATCATCATTATTTGCATAAATCTTAACGATCATACGATTAGTAGAATCTATAGTCGTTGTTGTTAAAACTAAATCCATTAAGGTTTCTACTGCATTAGTACTATCAGTCCACCCTATCATTGGAGCATTTGTTGATAATATTGGCCCTATTGGGGTTCCAGTAGAGTTTGCTAATTGTATTGTAATATAAGTTTGTATGTGGTCGTTTGAGGCTTGCTTTAGAAAGTGTTGGTGGAATAACTGAGATCCACCTGGTATAACTGAAAACCCTAATTGTGGCGTTATAAAGCTGGCAATGAGCACATCATTTGTATTTCCAGCCAATGATGTTGTCACCATCTGCTGAGATGTTGCAATTGGAGTTATAGAAAGTTGTTTATAGCCATTTACATCAGATGCAACAGAGTAATTAAAATAATATGTCTCTCCAGTAGATTCGCCTCTATATCCCTGATTACCTTGAAATCCTTGATTACCTTGCAAACCTTGCAATCCCTGTTCGCCTTGGTATCCTTGTTCGCCTTGATCTCCTTGATCTCCTTGATCTCCTTGATTTCCTTGTTGTCCTTGAAATCCTTGATCTCCTTGATAGCCCTGATCGCCTTGAATACCTTGTTCGCCTTGATAACCTTGAAATCCTTGATGACCTTGAATCCCCTGCTCTCCCTGCTCTCCTTGAAATCCTTGGTGACCTTGATCACCTTGATTCCCTTGGAAACCTTGGTCACCCTGATTGCCCTGATTACCCTGTGAACCTTGGTATCCTTGGTCACCTTTCTGAGCAATCAATGTCCAAAAAGTTCCTTCTGCGGGGGTATCCCCAAGATTGCCACCATTAGAATGAATGCGATACCAAGTTTGCCCTAAATAAGTTGCTATATCACCTATAGCATATGATGCACCACCACTATAAGCACCTGTGAAATTCCATAATGCATCTGATCCTTGATTACCTTGATTACCTTGCTCACCTTGGTTGCCTTGGTTGCCTTGATAACCTTGATTTCCTTGCTCACCTTGATTTCCTTGCTCACCTTGAAAACCTTGGTCACCTTGATTTCCTTGATTTCCTTGAAAACCTTGATCACCTTGAAACCCTTGATCGCCTTGGAAACCTTGTTCACCCTGTGACCCTTGCTGACCTTGGTTTCCTTGAAAACCCTGCTCTCCTTGATCACCTTGGCTACCTTGATCTCCCTGATTTCCTTGTGAGCCTTGATATCCTTGATCGCCTTGCGAGCCAACAATACCAATAGACAGAGTAACAAAATCTTCGTTGTTTATTACTCCATATGTACTAACTAGTGCCACATTAAATATTACATAACTTCCATCTTCAGTATCGTTTGTTGCAGTACCATCTACGCAAGAAGTTATTTGATAAGTAACATATGTTGAAGGATTTGCTTGACTTGTTAGGGTTAAATAACCACTCTGAATACTTAAGAATAAATCATGTAGCGTAGTATTTAATCCGTATGGATTATCATCTACTTTAACTTGAGTGGCCGAAGTAAAAGGATCAGCATTAAAACTTATATAATCATTGGTAGGATCAAGATCTGTAAGAGTTGTTGTATTTACTTTGTATGTCCAAGACAATGCAGCAATTCCACGCTCGCCTTGATCTCCCTGATTTCCTTGCGAACCTTGCTCACCTTGCCAACCTTGATAACCCTGTTCCCCTTGTGATCCTTGATTACCCTGTTCTCCTTGATTGCCTTGAAAACCTTGTTCTCCCTGATTTCCTTGATCTCCCTGATTTCCCTGTTCACCTTGAAATCCTTGATAACCCTGTTCGCCTTGAAAACCTTGATTTCCTTGATCTCCCTGATTACCTTGATTTCCTTGATCACCTTGAAAACCTTGATTTCCCTGATCTCCCTGATCTCCCTGATTACCTTGAAATCCTTGGTTTCCTTGATGCCCTTGCGATCCTTGATCGCCTGTTCTAGCAAATGTAATTATAACATCTTCACTGTTGACAAATGGAGTTGAACCACTTCCACTAACATATGAACAATCTACTTGAAAATAACCAGACAATTCACTCACATTAGAAATGGTGAATAATGCAAAAGAAGAAGAATCAAATTTTTTAGATACTCTAAAATGACCTTTAATTGTCGATGTAGAATCATCTATTGTTCTTAAAAATTCTTGAATATCAGTAGAATTATCGTTTTGATCATCAATCAATAAATGTGTTGCATTTACAAGATTTGCTTGATCAAATTTTAATTTTCCAGAAGTTGGATCAGTATTATCATTGTTAGAAATGAATGTGTAATCAAAAGAAGCACCACCAAAATTTCCATCATTGCCCTGATTGCCTTGATTACCTTGATTGCCTTGTATTCCTTGAGATCCTTGTAAACCTTGTAAACCTTGGAAACCCTGTTCTCCTTGGAATCCTTGATCACCTTGAAAGCCTTGGAATCCTTGATCACCTTGTTCTCCCTGATTTCCTTGCAACCCTTGATCACCTTGGAATCCTTGATCTCCTTGATCTCCTTGAAATCCTTGATCACCTTGGAATCCTTGATCTCCTTGATCTCCTTGATCTCCTTGATTTCCTTGATCACCTTGATTTCCTTGATTTCCTTGATTCCCTTGATTCCCCTGATATCCTTGATCACCTTGGAATCCTTGAATTCCCTGATCACCTTGCAATCCTTGATTGCCCTGATCTCCTTGAAAACCTTGTTCTCCAATTTTCCCTGCAAGACAAATTGAAAGAGTGTTATATGTTTTAAATCCTGGGCTTGAAGAATGCGTAACAACTGCAACTATATCCCCTGTTGTGGGATTATAAGAAGTTATTCGCATGTACTGTATAATATTGTCAGTCGGTGCGTATACAGACAGTATTTGTCCAGCACCAAAAGCTAAACCTGTCGCTATAGGACTTTGATAATAATTTTCACCAACTGTTTGAAAATAATATTCGCCTGTGTTTTGTGTAGTGCAAATTAAAGGTGTTGTGCCTTGATTTCCTTGATACCCTTGATCACCTTGATTGCCTTGTAACCCCTGTTCACCTTGAAAACCTTGTTCTCCTTTTTCACCTTGTGATCCTTGATTTCCTTGTTCTCCCTGATTGCCTTGAAACCCCTGTTCGCCTTGAAATCCTTGTTCCCCCTGTTCACCTTGATATCCTTGATCACCTTGGTTTCCTTGTGCCCCTTGTGCTCCTTGATCACCTTGATATCCTTGATTACCAGAATCCCCCTTATCTCCAGTTCTTGCAAAAGTTAAAAGTACTTCATCATTATTTGAAAATGTTCCATTTCCAGATAGATAAGAAATAACAACATCAAAAAAACTTGGTTCTTCTTCTGTTGCAGAACTAATTGAATAAAGTGCAAATACTGTCGAATCATTTTTCTTAGATAGTTTAAAGTGACCCTTCATTGTGCTTGTTGATGCGGAAATGGTATTTAAATATAAAGAAAGATCAATACTTGAGTTGTTTGGATTATCATCAATAATAACATGTGTAGCTAATGCAATATTAGAATTATTGAATCTTATAAAATTATCGCCGGGATCGTTTATTGTATAATTAAGAGTGTCTATAAGGTATTCAACTGTGACACCACCAAAGTTTCCATTTGAACCTTGATTGCCTTGTTCACCTTGAAAACCCTGTTCGCCTTGAAATCCTTGGTTGCCTTGTTCACCTTGAAATCCTTGTTCACCCTGACCACCTTGAACTCCCTGTTCACCCTGCCATCCTTGATTTCCTTGAAAACCTTGTTCACCTTGGAAACCTTGATTGCCTTGCTCTCCTTGAAAACCTTGGTCGCCTTGATGACCTTGATCACCCTGTCTTCCCTGCCATCCTTGATCACCTTGCCAGCCCTGATCTCCTTGATGTCCTTGAAAACCTTGTCTTCCCTGCCATCCTTGTTCACCTTGCCAACCTTGATCTCCTTGATGACCTTGCCAACCTTG
>Ga0102828_1000147_pt1 | contig 12392 bp, 22 predicted proteins | sample ColrivemetaGS541_FD_78196 | JGI IMG/M metagenome (GOLD analysis project Ga0102828, IMG submission 78196) | Estuarine microbial communities from the Columbia River estuary - Freshwater metaG S.541 | ecosystem: Environmental > Aquatic > Marine > Intertidal zone > Estuary | place: USA: Columbia...
GTGTATGATTATCCCCTTTTTCGTTCGTGTGTAAGGTAGCTAAACCGTTCTTACACTCCAACGAGAACAAGATAATAGACAAAAGAAAATGGAGAGTGCCGAAGCACTCTCCATTCCTTTTTTGGGGGTCTAATGACCAATGAGGCGTTGAGGTATCCACTCGGAAAGTTTGATAGCGTCAAACTCATTACCGTTTTTGATGGGAACAACAAGGTCTACGCCCATCTCATCTGCTATCTGCTCTAACTCAATTACCAGTGGCTGTGTCTTGTCTCGCATTAGAAACAGGATTCTGTAGAAGTCAGATACTGATACAGGTCTATCATCTTTGTCAGAGAACAAATGCCTCATCTCATTCACTTGTGAGCTAAACTCATCGGCAAGTTTGAACAGTTCGTGTTTTGGCTCTTCCTCTATCATCATACCGAGAAGTTTTGGTAGGACTTTCCAGAATTGCACAATGAGACGAATTACATCTGCTTGCTGTTCGTTAGTGCTACCGAATGTGTCGTCAGTTTCCATTATTACCTTTCAGTCCGTCAGTTGTTCAGGACTTGTGAATACATACTAACATTCGCCTATGAATAACCCCTTTTTGATTAGCGTAAGGAATGCTCAAGCACTCACTCACGCCAACGATAGTGAGAATGAAGACAAAAAAAAGCGAGCACCGAAGTGCTCGCTTTCCTTTGGGGGATTGTTGGGGGGGACTAGCCGTAGATTTCTCCGAGTACGATGAGCATTGAGTCGTAGAGACTCTTTACAATCTCTTCGTTGTCTCCATGTTCGTTGAGGAACCAGTGAATGACTTCCTCGTAGTCACCTGTCGCAAGCCATTCGCTCATGTCTTTCAACAGTTTGTCTTTGGTGATGGGTGCCTCCGCAATGCGGTCAGCGGGCTGTGTTGCCATAACTACATACTAACATTCGCCCATGATTACCCCCTTTTTCGTTCGTGTGTAAAGATGATCAATCACCCATGCACACCAACGAGCATGGGAACCGGGACAAAAAAAGAGTGAGTGCCGAAGCACTCACTCTTTCCTTTGGGGGGGGGGTTATTGGGGGAGAGACTGTCCCCGATTGTCGGCATCCACGAAGTAATTGTAGGTCGTGTGACGAACGAGTATCTCAGACAAGTCCAAGTAGTACTTGTACGACCACTTCCATTCGTTCCACGATGCCTGCTCTGCCAACTCCTCTATCATGCGACTCGCTTCCAGTATTATGTCCTGTTGCTTACGATGAAGCGACTGAGGACTTACGAGAGAAGTCGGGTGAGTACGCTTAGAGAGTTCGCTCTCCTTTGGTCGTGTTTGCTGGGTAGCAAACAGGATGACTGCCCCTGATAGGCATCCGAAGATGAACATTATCAGGGAGAGTTCGTCAGTAGTTACTGCGAACATGTTTCCTTTCTATCAGCAGGAACCGTTCCTGCCGATAAATACATACTAACATTCGCTTATGATTAGACCCTTTTTAGTTCGTGTGTAAGGAATATGAATCGTTCCCTACACACCAACGACACACGAATACGAGACAAAAAAAGAGCCAGCCCGAAGGCTGGCTCTTTTCTTTATTGTGTGGTACTTACGAACCCTTTGTTCTGCCACTGGGGGGATTAGTTACAGCGAGGGCACTCACAGCCCCAAGGGTCACGGCAGGTGATGTGCTGTGCCAGTATCTCCAACTTGCGAAACCGAGCAAGTGTCATCATGTCGGTGTAGTCGACATAGACCCAACCGAGCCAACGCTCTTCGCTCATGTGCTTCAGAGCATCACGAACGGTGAGTTTGTGAACGGTACGCAATGACCAGTAACGGTCAAAGTTGTTCGGGTAGGTGACGGATAAGGTATTGCCTCCAGTAACGGTCAGCGTGTATGTTGCCATAAGGACATACTAACATTGCCCTATGATTAGATACAAATCTACTGGCGTGAAAACTCTAAAGAAGTTTCACACTCCAGCCTTAATCATAAGAAGAGATTTATTAGGTTGACCCTACAAACAGACCTTTTTTATGTACGACTGAAATCGTAAGTAACATTGTAAAAATATGTACTCAATTTTCCAAAAATATTAAAATTTGTAAAAAGATTGCCGGTATTAAACGGTAGGGGATGGTTGATTAGAAAATGGCTTAGAAGACTTCTGGGTTGTCATCAGTGTCATCCTGGTCTTCATCGTAGTCATAGATGACATTCTCTTGAAAGTTCAACTTATTGCGAAAAATAAAATTGAATTTCTCGTTGGCTTGAAATTTGGGGTTGGGATGTTTAACCTTATATTTCTCTAGATCTTCACTCATCATAAGCTTGTTAAATTGTGAGATATCGTGTCGAGGTAGAGGGGATAGATTAGGATTATGCTTATTCTTCTCAAATTCTTCTCTACGGTACTTTGCTAAGTCTTCATAGAACTTCTTATCGATATTAGGATAGGAGTAGTTCGATTTAAATTTCGGGTTTAAAGTTTCTAGCTTATTCTTTTCCAAGTGATCCTTTAGAGGCTTAATAGAGTTAAGGTGGGCAACTCGTTCATTTCTCATCTTATGGATCTCACGGATGATCATGCGCTCAACGCTCTTCATTTTGCGCTTGTGTCTAATTCTCTTAAATAGCTTTCTCATGGTACTCCTTTATGACTCCTTTGGGAAATCCCCATACAATCGGCAATGCCACCAATACCAGGTCAAACCGATTAGTATCTTTCGTGGCCCACTGTTGAAGGGGGGTGACATCATACTACCATAAGATGTCGGTAATTCTTATGACGGAAGGAAATTTATATTTATCGCAAACCGGAAAGGGGTTGTAATTGGATTACTACCTGCATGAAGTATATCCCCATCAAATATAACCGCCGTTCCTTTTCGGGGGTGTATCTCTTCTATAATATTTAGGTCGTCATCATAGAAGTATGTAGGACCGTCTGAGTCGTTCACATAGTATAAACAAACAAGATGTGGAATCAAACCACCGTCTTCCAATTTCAAATCAGTGTGCGGTGTCTGGGGGTCGCCAGAAGGGTTTGGCATTGTGACATTAACCTTCGCCCTATATAAAAGTATGTCTCCGTATAAATCTTGGATAGATTCTAGTAACGGAGAAATAATCGGGTAGTGAGGGGACTGCCCCTCTTCACCGGCCATAAAAAGGTGGTGAGTAAGCTGTTTTGCCAGAGAATGTTCTCCATTGTGAATGTTATGAAAACGATAAGGGAATGCGCTACTTGCTACAAAATCTGAAAGAATGTCTTGTCGCTTAGGAGGTATGAAATTTTCAAATGTCTCTATCATGTATAATCATGTCTAGCAATCAAGGGGTAGAAGGTTTCAATATGGTTTGGAAGATTATTTTTTATAAAAACAGATGAATCATCAGCAAGAACTTCTGACACCCCAGCCTCCACTGCATTGAGCGTTCTATCAACCACCTGAAATGGGGATGTTTTATCCATTTTAACATTAGCCGCCATTTCGGTGTCAATAAACCCAGCATGGACTGCAACAACAAGAGTGTTAGATGGTGCAACATCTATACGCAGTCCATTGGTAAAAGACCACGCTGCGGACTTTGACATTGCGTAAGTTGCTACCTCTTTCATACTAAACCACGATGCGGCTGAAAGAACATTAACAATTGCCCCTCCTCCATTTTTTGCCAACACTGGGGCAAAAGCTTTTGAAAGATTAAACGGACCCCATACATTGGTTTCAAATTCAGCCTTTGCATTCTCCAAGGAATTGTCAGCTAAAATAGAACTTTTTAAAGCTATACCTGCATTGTTAATCAACATTGTAATATCACTACAGGATTCAACAGCAGCGGAAATATCACTTGCTTTTGTTATGTCAAGAGATATCGGTATTGCCCTGCCTCCTGTGAGAGACGGTAAAGCATTGATTAATTCAGCATTACGAGCTCCAACATAAACTTTAGATGCTCCTCTGCTAAGAAGATGACGAACATATTCTGCTCCTAGACCACGGTTTCCACCTGTGACTAAAACTACGGATCCTTCAATTTTCATTATTATACTCTTTCTTTATATTAATGTATTTTACATTCCCAGAATCTGGGCTACGACATGTCTTTTCTTTACTAACTCATATGCTTTTTTCAACGCCTCTGTGTCAGTATTTTCAACTATAGCATCTATACCAAACAAAATATCTTTTCCGATGTTGAGATAGGCAAGTTCTTCTTGTAGTTGTTTATTCTCTTCTTTCAGCTTTTCATATTTAGATAGTAGAAGTTCATATTCTTTATTATTTATTGTATTCATAATATTATTTTTATTTAACCTCAACTATCATTGAATTGACACCCCAAATTGTATGAGTTGTTGTTCTGTGTTCAATAGTTTTAATCTCAAACTTAGGCATTCTTTGTGCAATTATTGAAAAAATTTCTTGAATTTCAAAACGAGCAAGAGCTGCTCCTAGGCAGTGATGAATTCCATGACCAAATGTTAGAGGTTGTTTCTCTGGTTCATTCATGTTAGAAACAGTAATTCCTGGTATGAGGATTGTGCCCTTGGGAAAAAGAATATCCCTATAAATAATATCCTCAGATGCAAAGCGAGCTATATTTCTAATAACACCATCAAATGCCATAGCCTCATCAATAAGATCATTCAAAGCCTCTCTGCTTTTTGTAGCCTCATTCCACTTTTCAGGGTGATTGTAAAAATATGACAAGCACAAACCAAGCTGATTTCTAGTTGTATCAATACCACTAGCCATAACGACTTGTATAAGCATAACAACCTCATCAGCTGTTAATTTATCGTTCAACTCTTTTGCATTAATAAGTTTAGTAATTAAATCATTTTTTGGATTTTTTGTACGCTCTGCAACCAAATCCAAAACATACTGATCAATAACTATTTGCTCAGCTTTGACTTGTGCAACTTCCTCTGGTGTTTGTATACTAAATGAATTAAAAGCGGCTTCTACCCATCTATTGAAAATATCAATGTCTTTTGCTGGTAAACCAGTAAGTTCACATAGAACATACACAGGAAGGTTGAAAAAAAATTCTTTTTGAATATCAAATTCTTTTTTTTCAAGGATATTGTCCAACATTGAATTAGCAATCCAATGAATAAATGGTTTTAGATAAGTAATATTCTTATGCTGAAATGTTGGCGCAACTAAGTTTTTTAACCTAAAGTGATCATCACCTTCTATATTTAACAAATTATTTGCTCTTCTTTTCCTATAATACTCAGCTTCTTCAGTATCACCAGGTTCATTAACTCCAGCATAAAATGCCATTGCATTATGCCATCTCTTATCTGTTAAAATTTTTTTAATGTCATCTTGATAATATATTACATATCCATATTCAAAACGAGCAATCCAAGTATTTTTTGATATTTCTAAATTCTTTTCAATCTGTTGATACTTAGTCAACTTAGATGGGAAAAGGTGAGATTTTGTTTGTGGCATCTCTACATCTGTTATTAATTTTGTCATATTTTCCTTTTAGTTCGAAAACCCCGGCTATTTACTTGCGTAGGGATAGTTCCGGGGTTTTCATGTGTACTATAACGGTCCCAAGGTAGCCTGCACTTGCGCAACAGACACAAAGGGTGTCATAAATATTATACATCATCGGTTATTCCGATAAAAGCCAGTTCCCTTTAATTGCATAAGGGGTGGTGTGTAAACTTGTTTAAGAGATTCTCCACAGTATTCGCACTCAAATCTTCTTTGGTCTTCTTTAATTGATCTAATTTCTGTATACATGTGACCATTTATGCATTTGTAATCGTAGACAGCCATCATTGCTCCTGCACATAAATATGGAATGGAGATCCTGTATATGGATCAAATTTTGATGTTATCGAAAGAGCCTTGTTGATAGCAAGTTTTGCTTTAGGTATTTGCAACTGTTTCCCCCCGGCAATAGCCTGTATAGCACCAAGGGCATATGAGGAACCAGTACCAATTGCATAAACCCCAGTACGGTCAGAAGTCCAAGAGTAGTCCCCATCAATTATGTATATCACACCATTTATTACAACAAGAATTGTAGAAGCCTGCTCTGCAATGTGAGTCTTCTCATCATTGTCGGGCATTGCGTAACCAGTCTGTTCAAAGCATTCCCTTAGTGCCGGAATAAACCTTTGGGTAATAAACTGATCTAGGTTTGCGCCAGAGGTCTTGAAAGATGGCACTGGAGGACTAAATGCGTGATGAAGGATGTTAATTGCTCTCACATCCCCCGCTGCCCCAAGCAGGTAGCGGCCAACTGATGCAATCTTTGATGTACCTGTGCCAAGAGTTGTTATTTGATAAGCCATTCCGGTTTCGTCAAAAGATGAGATTCGTGAATCTGTACCGATAACAGCATAGCCATCACCTTGTATTGCAACAATAGTTGTCATGGACCACTAATCCAAATCAAAATAATAGCAGCAAAACAACCGATAGCAATTGCACTAATAGCAAATTCCATTTGAGATACTTCCTTACAACGCCTTAGTCGATTGCAGTGTCAAATATCTAACCGAAGACTCAAGGTCTAGAATGTAGGCTTTCAGTCTTTCAATTTCAGATGCGGCTTCAGACATTACTGAGCGATAGATATCTTGCTCAACATACTTGCATGCCTCGTCAAGTTTTTGGATAACAGATTCAGCAGACATTATTTTTTAGCCCTCTCTTGCCTAGGGTCTAAGATTTCAAAACTTCCACGCTTTACTTTTTTGAAGTATCCCATATTTGCATTATAGAAATTATAAAAAGTTGGCAATGACATTCCTACATCTTCCGCAACTTGTTTTGGAGTCACAATCTTACCAGTATTTTCCTTAAGATAATTTTCAATCTTCTTTGTTTTAGAACTGCGCTTACCAGCATTTTCAGATCTGACCGTGTTGAATTTGAAATAGTTCATCCATTGATCAACCTTTTCTGAACTTAGTGAATAATAAGACTGAATCTCTTTAATAGACTTATCTTCGGCAAAGCCAGTAATGGTCGCATAGGCGGCCCTAAGATCCTCGGGGTCGATAGCCTCTGGGATTTCTTTGACATATGTTTCAATTTGAGCTCTTGTTAGCATTGTTTTTCCTTCCTGTTGCTCAACAGTAGGATACCACGATTTTATAAAAGATGGGGGATTTTTGAATAAAAAAAATAGATACAGCGCCCTAATTTTCAATCATAATCTTACGAAATACGACTGCTTAAGGCGCTATATCAAATCTATTTTTTTAAATGCCAATCAATATGATTGTCTAACTTAGTGCCAACATCTCGAACATCTGTTTTAATATCCTGCAAGGATTCATAAACCATATTGTGATCTGACTTATTCTCTTTTCGTGCTTTCTGTATTAGTGTTACAAGTACTGAAAATATCCCAGTAATTATAGCAACACTTACTCCAACATCCACTAATTACTCGTTAATTAAAAAATTAGCAATTGCATCAACTTCCATGTCAAAACCACCATGAAGTGCAGTGTGCTCTTCAAGGATTGCAATCAGGTCTGATTTCTTAACAGTATTTGGGTCAAGAGGCACTTCTTTGGTCGGAGCTGTCTTACCGGCACCAGAAGTTGGTGTGGAAGCTGATCCGGCTGTAGGAATTGAAGTAACTTTCTTCTCTGGGTCAAGAGGTACTTCACTCATCATTCCTTTAATCATGTCTGTCTGAGATTCATGCCAAGCTGCTGCTTTGATATGATCCTGCATCGATTCTGCTGAAGACTTAGCCATTGTTTCATGCCAAGACTTCATTGCCTGGTGGTCTTTAGCCATTTTTTCCATATTATATTTCATTTATTTCTCCTTATTATTTAATAAATCTCTAATCATAGAGATGAGGGTAGACATTGAATTTTCTTCTTCGTCATCCTCTTCTTCGTATTCATCATCCATTTCTGGCATTACGAGTCCATCTGGGATTACAGCAAACCTGCATTTCCCTTCTTCTTCTACTTGCTGGGAAATGATTTTACAAACACCATCCCCTTCATATAGAACACAATTTGAGCACTTAACCCCAATACTTTTAACTTCATTTTCTTCTGGACTATCATAGCCAGCCCAAATTCCTGTTTCATCTTCATTGAATTTGCCATAGTTGGATGCAATTGTCACCAAGGCATCTGCAAGCGCTGCTTCTTCTTCTGAAAGGTCTTCTGCAACCTTTTCAACATTCTCTTTTGTCACTCTGTAACCTCCTCCTCTTTTTTTATATTCACGGACTAGCCATGCGTTTGCGTATGCAGAGGGATATACATCAAACTTAGCTTTTGCTTCTGCTTTAACTCTAGCATAGAGAGCTGGGTCTGTTGGTACATTTGCTTTTTCAATCTTTTCTTTATCTGTTGAGACATTGATTGGCTTCTTGCCATCCCTTGTCTGTGTTGATTCTGCTGTTCTTTTTCTGCGAACAGCGGATGCAATCTGTTCCGGTGTCATTCTTGCCGCTTTTGAAGCAGGAACGCACTTAGGATATTTACCAGTCTTCGCATCATTGCGACCACAAGGCTCAAAACCACCACCTTTTTTTGGTCTGGAAATATCAACCCATTTTTCACCAAACCACTCGGTTAGTGATTTCAATAGGTTATCAATTTGCTTATCATCAAGGTTTTGATTAGACATAGTATCTACCAGTTTACCATTAATCACTTATAATAGCTGTACAAATCTTCCTGACCCCATCTCTGAACTGGTATTGAGATTGCATTAAACTCAGCATAGGCTTGTTCTGTTGAATAGACAATTCTAGCGTATGCTTTTCGAGCACCTTCATCGTATACTGGGCATTCTGGATTTGGATCTAGGTATAAAGCCTTGTACTGGTACATGTCTTCTTCCCAATGTACAGCATTTACAATCTTTAGTTTTTGATAGCAATAGGGGCATTCTTTTTCTGGGTAGGGGAAATCGGGAAGGACACGACCCATAATTAAACCCGGAACACTATTCATTCTTAGACCTCAGTAAGACATCTATAATATCATCTACATTTTTTCTAGCAATGTCTATCCCATCCATTAGACAACCAAGTTCTTCAATATCCATTATGTAATCATCACTTGGGCTAGAAATATAGAAGACCGGGGCATAGCCATCCTCGAAGGGGACAGACTTGATTCTTATCTCCAAGGTTTCGTAGTCATCTATGTGCTCATTGTTTGAAAATGGGATTATCCTTGTCATAATCTACTCCCTCCTCGGTTACTGTAATTATATTATAATCGTGAATTACGAGCTGTTGCGCCAAAACTGTCAACATTCTTGTTTCTTTTGTCTTTTTAGAACCAAAAAATATAACAATAATATAATCTTTTGGCTTAATTTTGTTAAACAACAAAAATTTCTTATCTTTCAATATTTTTGATCGCCTATTTCCAGTATGAGAGACATATACTTTCAGAAATCCAGATGTTGTTGCTGGGGATACATAAACATCCACAACAGACTCGGATATTTCGTTGCAAAAGTCTTTTATATACTTATGGGGATAAGATGTATCAGACAAAGCCAATACTTTTTTATCCTTTAAGAAAGATTTAAGATCCACTTCTATTTTTGGCATTAAACAATGCAATAATTAAATGTAATGAAAGAATCATTAAGAATGGAGCAACATAACCTGCGTCATGACTCCATCCAGCTTTTATTGCTATATTCAGTATTAATGTATGGATTGCAATCCATGACCAAAATAGAAAAAAACTCATATAGATACTCTACCAGAATTGATGAATGCTTCATATGTTATTGGCATTTTTTGAGCAAAAACTTTTTCAATAATTTTTGCATATTCATTAATTTCATATTGAGCATTTGAATCATTTCTTAATGAAATAAAATTAATTAAACTTCTAGCATTAACTGTCCATATAAACTCTGTATATTGACTTACCGGCAACACGCATCGAGCAATTTCTTTCGCAACACCTAGTTCAATCAAGTCTCGATAAACTAAATCAGAATAGCCAATTACTTCTTGCATCCTACGCATAACCACTGATTTGAGATCTGGGTCTTCAATTTCTTCAAAAGAATAAGCACCAGGTTTTCCGGTTTGTCTTCTAATATTCTCAAAGGCTGGGATATAGTAATCAATTTTAGGTGGAACATAGTATCTCATACTCATCTCATTAAACGAGGACCAGCGATGCCTCATCCACTCCCTTGTAACGAAGATAGGAGCCTTTATGCGGAATTTAAAAACGGAATGTTCAAGCGGAGTCGCATGTTTGTTCTTTACAAGGTAATTAATCAAGCCAACGCAGGATTCATCAATTTCTTTCTTAGAGGAAGAGAAGCTGACCTTGGCAGCATTGACTACATCAAGATCTGATGCCATCGATGAGATTAGCTCAATTTCTCCAAAATCCAATACTTCATGATAATATTCGTTTGTCATACCAGTAGGATAGCAGGGCTTGGAAAAAAAAATGAAAATTTTGATATTTTTCTTGAAGGGCATGGTATGCTTCGCATCGGAAGATGCGCCAGTATACTTAGTACACTATGGTATACCTAGTATACCTATAGTATTTAATGTACTAATAGAGTACTAATAGTATTATATATATATGAAAATTATCGCAATTGTAGAATCTGAAGACTGTGGACCATTCGTTGTCCTTGACGAAGATGTGATTAGTGTTGTTAAATGTTCTGATTTTTATATTGCCGCAACCTACTGTGCTTTTACTGGAAGAGCCATAACTTGTGAAATTGATCAGGATTGTGCTGAAAAATTAATCGATAATGGTGTAAAATATTTGGACTTCAATGATGAGATACCTCACGCTAAAGAAATTACCGATAAAAAGAAGACAGATTAAATAAATGAAAAAAATAAGCTGGTTTAGCGCTCAGAACATGGACTTAAGTGGTGAACTTTGGTCTAGTCAGGGATACACAAACGCTGCAGTAAGTATGATTACCGCTCTTCAGGAAAAAAATACTGTTGTTATGTATAACAATCCAGAAATACCTTTTCATATTAATTTTTGTCAGCCTTATTATTATCAATTGTCAAATTCTTATAATATAGGTTATACTCCTTGGGAGTCTACACGAATACCAGAAGGCTGGCATTACAATATGAACATTTGTGATGAAATATGGACTACATCAAACTTTGTAAAAGATGTTTACATTAACAATGGTATATCTAAAGAGATATTTGTAATACCTCATGGTATCTCTTCAGAATATAGAATTATTGAAAGAGAATTAAATAATACATTTAATTTTCTACATATTGGTGGAGATGCTAAAAGAAAGAATGCTCAACTTGTTGTTGATGCCTTTCTAGAACTTTATGAAGGTAAAGAGGATTTTAAATTAATACTTAAGTATAATAAGTTCTGTTTTGCAGAAGCCTATGTAAATGGCAAACTTGTTCAAGCTGACCAGCATCCTCAAATTATCGGTATTCCAGATATTTTCTCTAATGATGAGATAATACAACTTTATGCCAAATGTCATTGCATGGTTTATCCAACAAGTGGAGAAGGTTTTGGAATGATACCTTTTGAAGCAATGGCAACCGGTATGCCAACAATTGTCACAAACCTAACTGGTTGCGCTGACTTTGCTCATTATGGAATACCATTGGCAGCTGAATATGGTGATGCAACTTTCAACAGCCATTCATATGCAACAGACACTGGGGACTGGGCTATACCTGATTTTGAAGAACTTGTGATGCACATGGAGAATGTCGTTAATGAATATGACCTCTTCAAAATGCTCGCTTTGAATTCTGCAAAAATAATTCACGCTAACCATTCATGGCCGGCAATTGCTGATATGATGCTCGATAGACTAGACGAATACGAAAAAAACATTAGACCTAAGTAATATCTATTGCGCTTAGTTCTAGGTTTGATAAAATTGTTGTCTACACTATTAAGGAGATTCATGGTTTCAAGCACATTAAATGAAAGTCTATTTTCATTCAGACTTAGTGATGATTTTGTATCATCATATAAAAACAAAAAAGCCCCATTTGGATACAGAGACGCTGCAGGCAACTCGGTTGGGGAAATAACTTTCTTGAGGACATATTCAAGAAAAAAACAGGATGGAACAAAAGAGACTTGGACTGATGTTTGCGAGCGTGTCATTAATGGCATGTACTCGCTACAAAAAGACCACTGCAGAAAAAACCGTCTACCTTGGAACGGCGTAAAGGCTCAATCTAGCGCAAAAGAAGCCTTTGATCGCTTATTTAATCTCAAGTGGACACCCCCAGGTCGTGGACTTTGGATTATGGGAACACCTCTTGTAAACATTCACAAGAACTCCGCTGCTCTTCAAAACTGTGCTTTTGTTTCAACATCTGAAATGTCTAAAGACAATCCTGCTGAACCATTTACTTTTTTGATGGAAGCA
>Ga0102828_1000149_pt1 | contig 12343 bp, 13 predicted proteins | sample ColrivemetaGS541_FD_78196 | JGI IMG/M metagenome (GOLD analysis project Ga0102828, IMG submission 78196) | Estuarine microbial communities from the Columbia River estuary - Freshwater metaG S.541 | ecosystem: Environmental > Aquatic > Marine > Intertidal zone > Estuary | place: USA: Columbia...
AAAGCTGAAGGCAATACATGGGAAGAAGTTAAAGCTACCCTTGGTGGCTTTGCTGAAGCTCCCCTACAGACCCTTGCACAGGGTGCTGGTTCAATGATCCCAATGATTGCCGGAACTTTATTGGTTCCTGAAGCTGCAATCCCTGCCGCCGCTGCTCGTTTAACTGCATTGGGTGTATCTGAAGCTACCGCATTAAAAGCGGCTTCTGCGTTGCCCGCATCTACTGTCGGAGCAATGATGGGTGTTGGCGGTCAGAAAGGCCAAGACTACGAAACAGTCAAGCGTGAGTTGCTTGCAAAGAAAGTTCCTGAAGCTGAAGCTGAACGCTTAGCTCAAAAAGCCGCAGAATACTCTTTGGAGAATGCTCCACGTCAACTCTTGGGCGGTGCGGCTGGTGCGCTTGAAGGCGCATTGGGTGTTGAATCTCTTATTGGCCGTGCAGGCAGAAAAGTTCCTGAAGTCAAAGGCCCATCACAGAAGTTACCTGAGCCATCATGGGCGCAAGCTATTGGCAAGAACACACTTGAGGAAGCTGTACCTGAAGCGATTCAATCTGCGGTTAGTAATGTAGGCACTAACCAAGCACTAAACCAAGCTGGCGTTCCCACAGATTTAGGCAAAGGCGTACTGGCTGGTGCATTACATGATGCTTTGGTTGGCGGTTTATTGGGTGCAGGCACATCTCCTTTAAAGATGAAAGAGATGCGTCAGGAGTACGTACAGGACGAATTCAAAGGTCAGCAGGAATATCAGAAGAAACAACTGGAAGAGATCGCAGCCAACAAGAAGAAGATCAATGATGAGTTGAGCATGACCCAGAACCCACTGGGTATGTTAACTCCCGATGAGCTTGGTGCTGATTTAACTAAAGCTGTTGAACTACACCGTGCTTCTACAGGTAAGCCAGCACTCACTTCTTATAGCTTAGATGACGTTGTTGATGCGTTGCCGGGCAAAGACAAGGCGGCAGAAGCGGCTAGTTTAAACGCAATAATTGCAGCAAAGACCGGTTACACCAATGAGGTTTACACGCCTGCGCAGGTCATTGAAGCTGCGCAGGCTAAGAACGTTGAAACAGGAACTCAAGGGTTCTCTGACTTTCTTTCTAGAACAACTGGCCTCAGTGATCCTGCACAGATGTCTCAGCCTCAACTCCATGCGGCTGTTACTGCGCTTGGAAAGCTGCCCGGCTTTACATCAACACAGTCGCTGCCTGAAGGTTTAAACGCTACAAACTACACGCCAGAGCAGTTTACGCAAGCTATTGACAGTTTAAACGCTCAAATGGATGTGCTGGGCAAAGATGAGTTAACGTTTAAAGAAACAACTAATGCAATAGAAACAGCCACGGGACTCAAGGGTTCTGCTGTAAATGCTTTGATTAATGATGCCGCCCGCAAAGGTGATGTTGTTACTGAAAACAAGAAAGTTAGTGTTCCCTCACGTACTACACCTACTGGATACGGCATTTCTGAAGAAATTGGTGCTGAACAAGATCAAGCTACCTCCTACGAAATTAGACGTGGCGATGAGATTTTGGATGAATACAAAACCAAAGAAGCTGCCGATGAAGAAATTAAAGATTTAAACAAGTTAACAGCAGAAAGAATTAAAGCTGACAATGAGTCTATTAAAGCTGAAGAAGAAAAACTAAACAAAGCTAAGAAAGTAGTTCAAGAGCTTAAACTGGCAGGCAACCGCAGTACCCCAGAATTTCAAGCCGCACAGGATGCTTACCAACAAGCAACTGATGAAGCATTCCCCCGTATTGCCGAAATAAAGGCTAGACAAGAGTCTTATCAAACTCCTTTGTCCGTTGTTCCTATTGGCGTTAAAAAGGTTAAACCTAAGTCCTACGTAGTACGTAAAGGCGAAGGCATCCAGACCGTCAAACAGACCCGTGAAGAAGCTGAACAGGCTATCTTTGAGGATCTATCCGACACAGACCTTCAGGAACTATCCAAGAAGCGTTCGCCCGCGTTGCAGAAGCGTGTAAACGCAGAGATCCAACGTCGTGCTGCTATGCCTGCAAAAGCGGCTCCTGCGACAGAGGCAACAGCTACAACTCCTGAGCAACAGGCCAAGCTAGATCAGTTCAAAAAAGACCTGCCAGCCATGCTGGAGCGGTTTGGCTTAAAAGATGTCGGTCTTAAGATTGTTGATGCCATTGAAGGTGGTGCTGACGGTTCTTACCAAGCCAAGCTTATTCAAATTGCATTAAGCGCAGATAAACCTATTAAAACTCTACGCCATGAAGCTATCCATGCCTTAAAAGAGCTGGGCTTCTTTACCCCCCAGCAATGGGCGGCGTTAAGGCGGCAAGCTCAAAAAGAATGGGTACAGAAGTATTTGAAGGACGAACCATCTCCTTACAAAGATAAAGATGGTAATTTCTTGAGCCGTTATGACGCTTACAAGACTCCTAAGATTGCAAGTAGAGATGGCTTGACTGAAGAAGACCTTATTGAAGAAGCGATTGCTGATGCCTTTGCTGACTTTGATGCAAACAAATCTCCCGGTGGGATGTTGACTGCGCTCTTAAACAAGATGCGTAACTTCTTTGCGGCACTGAAGAGTTATTTAAACGGTCAGGGATTTCAAACTTACAAAGATGTGTTTGGCAAGATTGAAGCGGGTGAGCTTAAGGCTACTGCCCCTGCCACTACCGCAGACGAATCTAAGAAAGCCATTAAAAAAGAAGCCGTTAGTCCTTTGGAGTCATACATCAGTCCAACAGATGCTGCTAGTAGAGTTCAAAGACGTTTAAACAGAAAACCCGGTGTTGGTGCGCCGGTTAATGATCGTATAGTTTTTAAAGCAGAGGGCAAAAAAGACTTCCCTGTTGGCAGAATTACCATTGACGATTGGATAGCTCGTGTAAAAAACTTGATGTCCAAAGAGGAAATCAAAGAATCTCGCAATTGGTATCAACAACTCCATGATGAGTTTGACCCATTGTTTGGCGCAGATGCATCTGAGTACGCTTTGGCTTGGTTGTTATCTCAACAACGTGCAAGTCCTACCAAAGGTTTTTCTGATGTTCTTCGTGCTGCCGACATTGTTGCAGGTAAGAAAAAAGTTGCTATTGCCGGTTTAAACGAGAAAAATCTAATCCTTGCGCTGCAAAAGAAAACTCCCACTACTGGGGTGGGCGCAAAGCTTTTGGATTTCATTGACAGCGAACTTGGTAAAAACACACGTACCGTTGCCCGTGGTGATAAACGTGCCCGTCAGCCTGCGGCTATTGATGTATGGGCAGAACGAGACATTGGTTTTGTTGACGCAACCGTTATGGAGTACATCCGTAAAACTTATGGAGAAGACGCAGTAAATCAAATTAAACTTGATAAAACAACAAGCGCAGAAACTCAATACGAATACGGAATTGATTTCTACAACGACGTAGCAGAACGTTTAAACGCAGATAACTTTATGGGCGGCAAATGGGCTGCGCGTGAGATTCAAGCTGTTGGTTGGGTAACCATGCAACGTGCTATGGGAGTGCAAGCAGAGTTTGTTAAAGACATTATTGGCGGTAATACACGTCGTGTTTCAATAGGTCTGGCTCCGGGAGAAGGCTCAAGCATGAGCGAGATCCTTTTAAACGGTAAAGAGATACCTACAGCGTCTGCACTTAAGGTAATTGATGAGTTTGCCAAAGTTACAGGCGTAAAGATCAAGCAAAACATTACTGGAGTTGGCGCTTATCTTACTTATGTAGAAGGAGCAATGCAGATTGACACCATTGGATCTCCTGAAGCTGTTCAAGATTTCATGGACATGGTGGGTTTTGCATTCCAACAAAGTGAAATTATTAATACAAGACCCTTGCGTTCTGGCAAAAACATGGCAATCGATGTCATGTCTGCCGGTTTAAAAGAAGACGCAGATCAAGTTAAATTCTTTATGGAGTTTTTAAATAATTCTCCAAAAGATAAAAACGGAAACATAATGACTCCCGGCTTTCAACCCATTGTTATTGATGGCGTACCCGGCATTCGTTTGTTAAACTTTGATGGTAATTGGAGACAGAGCAACGTAGAAAAAATAGTTTCTGCATTGAATGTTACGGCAACTTCGCTTAACATTAAGCTTGAAGAAGCGGTTGCAAAACAAGTTGTGTTAACCAAAACAGGCAATGATTGGACTAAGGAACATAATGGAAAACAATATCTCGATTCGTTACGCGACAGAGGAAGATTACAAGAAGTCCAACTTTTACAACGTGAGTTCCCTCCGTCGCGCATCGACCTCGCCGGTGACGGAACAATCGGATGGGGAGGAAAACGATACAGCCTCCCCACAAAAGGAACAGTCGGAAGACCAGAGTTAATTACTGAAACCGCAAAGAAGTCAGAAAATCTGCGCGGAATCATTAGTGATGAGACCCTTGACAAAGTTCAAGAGGTTCTCAATACCTACACTGAAAAACCAAAAGTAGATCTTAGTAAGGAAAAAATTGCTAAGGGTAAACAATTACTTTCTTCTTACATGCGTAAGGCAGAAAGAATCAAGCCTAGGTTTGAAGTAGATGTTAAAGCAATAGCTGATGCTATTGGCGGCACAGTTAGAGGAACCAGTCTTAAAAGTATGGGTCGTTCCATAGATAAATTATGGACTGATACGCCAAATGGTATGGATGGCAACCCTGACGGCGCAGATATATTGGATTTATTAAGAACAACTATTGTTGTTGACAGTGAAAGCCAAATTAAACCTACACTTGAACTACTTACAAAGAAATTTGGTAGAGTAAAGGATCAAGGCGTGAAAGAACTGTTCCGCATTAAAGATCGTTTTACTACACCTTTAAATGGTTACAGGGATATTTTAACTAACGTGCAGTTGCCTAATGGCACAGTTGCTGAAATTCAAGTCAATGTTCCGACAATGATTACAGCCAAGTCGTCTGGTCATGCAATTTTTGCAATGAGCCGTGTATTGCCAAAAGGCAATCCAGAACGAATTCGTCTTGAAGAACTGAGCAAAGATCTTTATGAAGAAGCGTATCTCTTTTCCCAAAAATCAAAGTCGCCTTTAATTGCTGGGTCTGCACGAACAAACGTTTCTAATGGAACTCGTAAATTAGGTTTTGTTGCCCAAACGGTTGAGCCATCTTTAAGCTCTAATATTGGTTCTGCATCTAAGGCCCAGACCTTAGCGCCTTCAGGAACTTTAAACATACCGGACTCCTCTAAAGATACAAGTATAGATGAAAGTAAAAAGAGTCTCAAGTCTTACTACCCAACTGCTGAAGAAGCAGAAAACGCTGCGTATCGCAAAGCTCCGCCAACAACTCTTGCGTTTAAACGTTGGTTTGGTAGCAGCATTGTTAAAGAAGAAGGTCGTCCTTTAGTGATGTACCACGCATCCCGCGTTGGCTTTAATGCCTTCAGGGAAAATGCCCCCATATTCATTAGCCCATATGCCGAACAAGCTGAATACTTTGGAAGAGCACACGAAGATGAATCTGTTAAAGGCGATGACAAAGTTAACGTTTATCCACTGTGGGTACGTGCAGAAAATCCTTTTGACTTTGAAAACTCTGACAATTTAGATAGTTTAAATTTTTATTTAGACAGTTTTTTTGGAAAAAATCCAGATTTAGATGTAACAGCTTTGTTTGATAAAGTTGCACAGGGTGATTGGGATACTATTGAGAGTCCTGAAATACAAGAAGCTATTAAAGGTTTAGGTTTTGATTCCTTCTATGTAAAAGAAAACGGCAAGAAGAACCTCGCAGTCTTTGATGCCAACCAAGTTAAGTCAGCCACAGGCAACTCTGGTGAGTTTGGTGAGACTAAAGACATGCGCTTTAGCCTGCGTGTACCGCAAACTGAAGGGTTTAAACGTTGGTTTGGTGACAGCGAGGTTGTTAATGCTGATGGTACACCTATGGTTTTGTATCATGGCACTACATCAGACATTACCGAGTTTAGACCCGGAACATATGTAACTAACGACCCGGATTATGCCTCTAAGTTTGGTAATAGAGTCATGCCCGTGTATGTCTCTGCAAGCAATATTAAGTATATTCTTGACGAGGACTTTAGGTTGATGGCTGACGAACCAAGCTTACTGAAGCCGTACATTGATGCAGGATACGATGCCTTGGCATCTGATGCTGGTGGTGATTACATTGTCTTGAAGCCTAGCCAAGTTAAATCTGCCACGGGGAACATGGGCACATTTGATGTTACCAACCCCGACATCCGTTATAGCTTGCGTGGCGCAATGACTGATGAGCGTTTAAACAGAGAAATTAAAGAATACGCCCGCAATGATGGCAAAGTTAAGGCTGGAATTACATGGATGCAACCACAAGATTTCTTGGACGCAGTCAATAGCCGCGAGTACCAAGAGTACATGGCTAAACAGCAAACTAAGTATGGCGCTCCCAATTTAGAACAAAACGTTTCTATGAACCTGCTTGTAGATGATAACGGCAGGATTATTGGGCACGAAGGCCGTAACCGCATGATTGAGTTGATAAAGCAGGGTGTAGAACGTACCGCTGTAATCATTCGTCGTTACGATGCTTCCAACGATCCTTTGCCAACCGTTCTTGCTCCTCAAAAATATTCTGAAGAACTGCGTAATGATTGGGGTTTCCGTACAGCGTTTGTAAATCCAATTCCAATTACAAATGACAACGTTAAATATTTACGCGCAGAGTATGCAAATAAAGAAGACAAGCGTTTTAGCCTGAGCAAAGTTAAAGACGAAGTAGACACACTGCCTAACGGTGCGGCTATCAACGCTAGTATCAACCGCATTGCTCCGGGTCGTGAGCAAAAAGGATACATTGAGCGCATTCTGGATGCGTTTACACCACAAAGCGTAGATGCGCTGCGCCAACAGTTCTTGAACCGTTACAACCAACTTGGTGTGTATGACCGTAAGCTTGCCAAGACTATGGGTGGAGCCGCTCTTCTTGCTGATTCAAGCGCAGAAGCTGCCGCTTTAATGTCAGACAACGCCGCCGCTATTGCGGCTATGGCTTGTGGTATTGAGGGTAAAGGTGGTGCTCCCGTTTACAAGAACGGTTTCACAACCATTGACAACTCAGTCCAAGGCCCACTTGAGATCTTGATGCCTTTGGCTAAGATTAATGACCCCCGTATTTATCAAACCTACCAATTCTGGGCTGGTTCTCTACGAGGTTCTCGTCTGATCACTGAGACAGATAAGAACGGCAACATAGTTGCAAGAGATCACACATATACCAAAGATGAAATAGATTACGCCAAAGAACTTCTGGTTAAATATCCTGTGTTTAAACAGGTGCAGGAAGATTGGATTAAGTACAACAATGGCCTGATGAGGTACGCAGTTGATACTGGGGTTCTCTCACCTGAAAAAGCCGCAGAGTTTATGAGGTATTCTGACTACATTCCTTTCTATCGTCAGATAGATGGTGAAACGACTGTCGGGCCTAAGCTGTTTCAAAACATCTCAGGGGTTACACCTCCTAAAAAACTCAAAGGCATCGAGGAAGGTCAAGAAGCACCTTTGGCTGACTTCCTAGAAACCATTGTTCGTAACACTCAATCCATCATCCAATCAGGCATGAAGAACGTTGCGGCTCAACGTGCTATTGGTGTAGCTAAACAGCTAAAGATGGCTGGTGATCCACGTCAAGATGTGTCCTACGCTCCCGATGTTGTTACAGTCTTAGAGAACGGTAAGCCTGTCTCCTACGACGTAGCCGATCAGTTGTTCATTGACGCAGTTAAGAGTTTAAACCTACCAGAATTACCATTCCTAAGTTTCTTCGCTGCGCCAGCAAATCTGCTTCGTAACTTGGTAACCAAAGATCCCGGCTTTATGATGGCTAACTTGATGCGTGACTCACTGTCTGCGTGGGTTACCAGCGGTGCAAAGATGACACCTGTCGCTTCTACCATTGCTAACTTTGGCAGGGCTATTGGTGGCACTAACCCCGTCTATCTTGCCTTGCGTAATGCTGGTGCAATTGGTGGTTATGAGTTTGCCGCTGGCGTTGAAAACAGCGGCTCTATCTTGAGTCAAAGCTTGCGCAGAGAGTCTGGAACTCAGACTGGTACAGAGAAGGCTCTCAAACCATTTACAAGCCTTTGGCGCGGTCTGGAGAAGGGTACAATGGCATCTGATGCCGCTACCCGCATGGCAATTTACACGTCCGTCATGGAACAGACAGGTAATGAGGCAGAAGCTATTTACCGTGCAATGGAAGTTTTAAACTTTAACCGCAAGGGTAACCTTGCCATTGTTCGTATTTTGACTGCGGCTGTACCATTCCTTAACGCACGTATGCAGGGCTTGGATGTGTTCTACCGTGCCGCCTTTGGAAAGATGGCTAGTGCAGATGCCGCCGCTATTCAGAAGTCGTTCTTCATCCGTGGTGCGACCCTCATGGCTCTTACATCCATGTATTGGTTCCTGACACATGACGATGAGGAATACTTAGCTCAAGAGCAAGAGACAAGGGATAACAATTGGCTGTTCCCGTCAGCAGGCATCCGTATCCCAATTCCTTTTGAGGTGGGTGTTCTGTTCAAAGTTGTTCCGGAACGTATGCTTGAATACGCATTTGGTAGCGACACCGGCAAAGACATGGCTGACTCGTTTAAACGCAATTTAATTAACACGTTTGCTTTTAACCCAATTCCTCAGACTGTTCTGCCTTTTGTTGAGGCTCGTACAAACTACTCGTTCTACACAATGCGTGATATTGTTTCGCAGGGGATGGAGAACGTAGCCAAGGAATATCAAGTAGCTCCTAACACATCAGAAGCCGCTAAGAAGTTAGGTAAAATTTTGGGTGAGTCACCAATCATTGTAGATCACATTATGAAGGGATACACAGGATCTCTTGGTATGTATGCAATTGACTTGATCGATGCAGTCCTGTTCAGTAATGGCGACTCACCTAAGCCTGCTAAACGGTTTGAGCAGATGCCCGTGATCAAGCGGTTTGCTTTGGATAAAGAAGCCAAGGGCACTGTGACTGCGTACTATGATCTGAAGAACTCCGTAGATGAAGTAGTAAGAACCATCAATCTTATGGAGCGCACAGGAAACTCAGAAGATTTAGGTAATTACATTGAGAAAAACGCTCATCTGTTTGGTATGCGTAACTACATCAGTAGCGTAGAAAAACAAATGAAAGTTTTGCGTGAAGCGGCTATTCAAATTCGGTCATCTGATATGGGTTCTGAAGAAAAAAGAGATTCGTTGTTAGCCATTACGCAAGCTCAGAATGCAATAACAGGTAACATCAGAGAGATTAAGAAGTCTATACAACAGTAAGATGACCCCCCTCAAAGAGCCATCCAATGGTTCTGCGATGGGCTTCATCCCAGATTTCTTTCCGCTCTTCCTTGTTTAAACTCTTGCCTTGGTCAATATTTGCGTGGCAGCTAAAACATAATGCCGCAATTCTGTAGTCGTGGGCTTTGAGTCCCATGCCCTTTCCATCCTTCTGTTGATTGGAATGGGAGGCAACCACCGTGCCATCCTGCGCCCCGCAGATCTGACATGGTGATTCCCTCACAAGGTCAAGCAGTTGCCTATTCCGGTACATCTTGCTTGGCTAAGTAATTAACATACCGAGCTATCTCATGTCCCGTGTAGTCAATGTCTTTGTAACCGGCAAACCTCGTGGCTATGCGTTTAAACGCAGCTTGCTGGGCTGCCGTCCAAACTTCATAGCTCCAACCTCCGTCATCTTCAAAGGCTTTACTGCCAATAAACTCACAGTACTCTTTTTTGCATTCGTTCATTTTCATCCTTGTAATGTTGAAGGGGAAGCTTTGCTTTTTTCTTTACGTATTGACGTAGCCATTCAGCCCCGCCAAGCTCTTGAAACATGAGCCACTCAACATCAGACATCCGCATGTTGCGGCCTTTGAGAGGTAATGGTGGTTTTGGTCTAGGCATTCTTTTCCTTAAAAATAAAGTGGGGGGTTAGTAGATTCCTCTATGCCCCCCGTCATAGTTGTTTTTTGGAATGAAAAGGTCAAAATCACCGCATAGCCAAGTCCCTCTAACTCCGTTGCTCTACAGTCACATCTACAAGGCTAGTACAAGCAACTTTAAAGATACACTTGGCTAGGAATTCTTTGGCCTTCTTGAGGCTTTTAACGCCCAACACGGGGCGCAGTACCACTTGTTTAAACTAATCTGAATACCACCTTCCGGGGGTTTGCTGGCTGCGCATTTATCGCAATGTTTAAACTTATGTATCGGTTGCTTGCTACCGATCTCAAGTTGCTGTTGTGCAAACCCGTTCATTTCTTCATGCTCCTTACGTAAGAGGCAAAACTTGCCGTGGTGTCGCCACCGTTTTTCATTTGATCAAACTCCTTGGCAACTTCTTCCAAAGTATTGTTTCTGATCTGATTGCTTATAGGATCAAGTTGCTTCATGATCATCTGCCGTTTTCTCCACCCCAGCGCTTTTTCCCATATGTTTAAACTTGGTTCGCTCATTTCTTTCTCCTAGTATTTTGTTGCTCCACTCGACTTTGTAAATGCCACCATCCAAGCCAAAGTCAATTCGTATGTTGCACTCGACAAGGTATGGATGCAGGCTTACACCCAATCCATCCATGTTCTGATTCACTCTGTAATACTTACTGACCATTGTCTTGCCACGATCTTCTTCAGGCGTGAACTGCCTGTACAGTGGTTCAGGTGTCTTTGGTTTGCTCATCTTTTGCCTTCAGTTGCAACCTTAGTATGCGGTTCTCATTGAGAGCGTTCTGTACCATCTGTAGGTGCTCTTTATGGCGTGACTCCATCACTTTGACAAGCTTTTGAAAGTCGTGATCCCATGCGCTCATCTTTGCAGACAACAGCTTGGCGTGATACCAAACGTATTCATCAGTGATTCCCTCCACAGTAACGCTATCTGTAGTCATAAATTGATTCAGTTCTTCGGGTGTCATGTGTTTGGTTCCTTAAAGTTATCAATTGCGGTACAACCACGCTCCATGCAAGCGGGGTCAAGGTCAGGAATATGCTTGTCGATTGCGTCAGCTATCTTGGTACGCAACATGGTTGGGCTACCGTGAAATATGATGGCAATAGTCACCAACTCCTCTACAAGCGGTTTGGACTGTGAGTATTTCATGTGTTCTTCTCCTTGAGTTTGGCTTCTACTGTTTGGGAAAGGGCATGCAACTCATCAGTACTGCAATCCAACGCCAAAGGTGCTTTCATGTAAGCCTCCCAAATCTCATCATCTGTCAACCCAACCCATTTAAGTTCGGCATCCGCTATGGCTTTATCTAAGGCATCAATGTTTTTACGCAACATATTTGCCCATTGATCGCAAGCGGGTATGTTGTCCAAATCTGTGTTCAAGTTCCACACAAGTGCATTTCTTACTTGTCGCATTACTTCTATGCTCATGTGTTCTTCTCCTTGATCATTTTTGTAACTTCATCCACAGTTAGTCCAAGCGCCTCTAAATCTGATGGTCGGACAATAAAATACTTTGGTATCAAACTGACCCTGTCGCTAGTCTCATCAAGATGCTTGCGTATCTCTATGAGCATGGCTTCTAAGCTGGCTTCTGTTGGTTCAGCCATTGTTCTTCTCCTTGAGTTTGGCTTCAATGGCTCTGGCAAAGTGGATGTCCGTGTGTTGATGGGTAGCGGCACAGTCAGCAGAGATTAAAACAATCTCATCATCCGTCAGCCCTACCCATGTGTGCTGTGGTGTGACGTATAAAGGTCGCACTTCAGCATGAGTTCCTTTCAAATCAGCCATTTTTTGCGCTTCCTCTTGGCTAAAAAACATATCGTGCAGATTGCCTTCAAATACGCCCCACGCCACAGGCTCTTGCTTTTGGTTCGTATACAAAGGCCATACCTGACCAAGCGGTGTAAACAAAGGGCTGTCTTTGTCTGTGCTGACCATGCCGTTAGTTGGGTCGTACCATGCTATTGGTTTCATGCTTGTCCCCAAATCAAATAGCCCATCAAGAGGCCGATCAAATAAGCGGCTAGCGGTGTGTAGAACAAGTTGGGCATCCTGCGCCCCATGCGAATAATGTCTTCTCTGTTCATTGCACCCTCCCCCGCATAGCCTCAACCTGCGCTCGTTGTTGATCCATCAGGTAGTCCCGTTGCTTAACCGCCTGTTCGTACATGGCGTGTAATGTTTCAATCCCCTTTTGCATCCTCTCCAACTCATCTGCCGCCCGCAAGATAACTTCCTTTGGGCAGAACTCATGGTTTAACCGCAGGTCTTCAATCAAAGTTTTTACTTTGTCGTTCATAGTTTTTCCTTTAATGTGGCTTCTAGCGCATCAAGGGCTTTGTCCCAAGTGTCGTAATCAATGCTGTTTGTAAATG
>Ga0102828_1000151_pt1 | contig 12313 bp, 12 predicted proteins | sample ColrivemetaGS541_FD_78196 | JGI IMG/M metagenome (GOLD analysis project Ga0102828, IMG submission 78196) | Estuarine microbial communities from the Columbia River estuary - Freshwater metaG S.541 | ecosystem: Environmental > Aquatic > Marine > Intertidal zone > Estuary | place: USA: Columbia...
TCTAATTCGTCTAATTCGTCTAATTCGTCTGCTTCGTCTAATTCTTGTAAAATGATTTCTTCATTTTTAAAGAGTTTAGTTAATGAATAGTTTGTACTTTTATTATATAAATACCAAGCAGCACCGAGAAATCCAAATATCGTAATTGTACCTGATGTTTTTCCAATACCTTTTATAAATGATGCAAATAATTCTTCTTTAATACACATTATATAGAATATTTCGAGAAAAATTTCGTGCTTTTTAAACACACCATTTAATTTTTTATTTATTCGCAAAAAACAATAATACTTTTTATATACGTATATTAATGAGTAGTTTTAGAAATCCTACAAACAATAATCTTAATATAACAAATTCTGTCAAACAGATTTTTATATCTCAAAAAAATACAGGATATTTGTTTGATTTGATTGTTTCTAAAATATTAAAATCAAAACCCCAATATCAACCAGTTTTATTCAATTATATTAACAAGTATAAGGAAAATATTATTCAACTACAAGACCTTTTATTTAATGATTCATTTCTAAAAATATACCAAAAAATGGAGTCTTCTGGCAATATAGATTTTGAAGAAATTCTTATAGAATTAAATAAGTTAACAGTATTAAAATTTGAACAGATGCTAACCAATGATCTTGCGGACAAATTTACACAAAATAATCTCGAAACACTATCGCAATCTAACTTACAACAATCTAACTTACAACAATCTAACTTACAACAATCTAACTTACAACAATCACAACCACGATTTCAATCACAATCACAATCACAATCACAATCACGATTTCAATCACAATCACAACCACAATTTCAACCCCAATCACAACCACAATTTCAACCACAATTTCAACCACAACAAACAACAATATCTAATCAAATGTATTATGCCAATTCATACAAAGAAGATGATATATCAGTTACTTCATTTACGTCTGAAGATAAATCTACATTATTATCAACGGAATTTTTTTCTGGAAATGCAGTTTTTGAAGATGGTAAATATACATTTTTGTTAAAAACACATGATATTTCTGGTATAAATATAGATAATATCAAGGTAAAATACAATTTATATAACATTACAGAACATAACAATAAATTTGTTTTAATAGAAGGTGGTGTAAAAACAGATGTGTTTATACCAATAGGATATTACGATATATCTACTCTTATAGATATGATATCAGATTGTACAAATGATGCATCTGTGAATAGAAATAAAGATTATTTCTACAAAGTTTTTTTAAACACTTTTAAAAATAAAATATGCTTTTTATGTGATTATGTGAATAAAGAGCAAGTAACCAAACCCATATCATTTGGAATTTCCTTTTACAAATCAAAAAATACAAACATTATTAATTTATATGAAATGTTAGGATTTTATAAAACAAATTATATAAATAATAATTTGTATGTAGCAGAAGACTTTGCTAACACTAATATTTTTGATGAAATATATTGCAAGTTATATTTAGATAATATGGAGTTGCCAAAATACACAACAAGTAATCTAAATTTCTGTTTTTTTGAAAAAATAAATACAGATATGGATAAATCATTTGGTAAAACAATTTCTACACAATTTAATGATGATTTTTACACATTTGATAATATCTTGAAAGCTAAAAACTTATCGCTTAAATTTTATAACAACTATAATTCACAAATAACATCACCAATGTGGTTTAAATGCAAAATATCATTTGAATGTATTTAAAGACAATTATCATCACAGCTTCATAGCTTTCGCCTTTCACTCAATTTTTCAAACACAATATACTATTATTTAGCATAAAATAATAATATTGATATATGTTAATGAATATATTAGATATAATAAACAAAATAGAATTTTCAAAAACAATATCCGAAGATTATATTTTAAAGAATGATTTGGATAAAACTTGTTGCGTTTGTTTTACAGATGCTTATTTCATCTATAATGTTAAAAATGACGATATCCTTTCACTATCAGATATAGAGACATCATTCTTTAAAAATGACGAAATTCCCAAATCTTTATTAGTTAAAAGTTGTTGTAATGTTCATTATATATGTATAAATTGTATACATCGTTTAATCAATAATTATGAAGCACATCCTATTAACGAATCAAATACTCATTTATCTTGCCCATATCCATTTGAAGATTGTGTTACATCAATAGGTTTTAAAAATATATTTGATCATAACTTAATAAAAAAAATTTGCGATGATATAGAATGGGAAAATTATAGAATACACGCTGATAATTTTTCATTTCCTGGATTTACTATTATAAAATGTCCAGTGTATTATTATAAAGGGAATATAACAAGAGTTTTATGCAATACAGAAATTCTTTTAGAAAATGAAACCATTAAAAATACACCAATTGGTGATTTTATAGTTGAGTGTACGCAAAATGCAGATTGTTTAAAACGTTTTTGTTTTAATTGTAATCAAACAATGACTTATTACCAACACGTTTGTTATGATTGTAAAACAAATCATGAAAATGAAAATCCTAATGTATTAAACTATTATTTTAACAAAAATACATTAGAAATTTTATCATCTATTACATCGTCTTCAACATCTACATCCATAGAAATTGACAGTGAAACTGAAAATGAAACAGAAAATGAAAGTAAAACAGTTATTATAAACTATAATGAAAATTCTTATTTATATTTGAACAAAGAAATAACAATTGAAATAGCAGTTGAACAAATAATGAATATCATCGAAAATATCGATACGTTTTTTATATGCGTTATATGTAAAGTAAGTTTATATAAAACAGAACGTTGTAATGGATTATCTCATCATAATGTAGAAAGATGTTATGCATGTGGAAGAATAGGGTATAAAACAAAAGGTCTAGGTGAACATTGGAATCCCAGTGGGTATAGCGGATGTTTCAGATTTAATAGTGATATGTATATAAAAAGTACTATACCTCATTATTTATGCAATGATAGTATTTGTTCTAATCATGACAAAGGAGATTGTACTATACCAGAACATACATTAGGTATTACCGATTTAGAACATTTAAGAAAACGCTCATATGTTTATCATTCTATAAAATCCTTATTACCAGAAATTCGATTTGATGTATATGATGAATTATATAAGAGATTAAATGACCAACCAGAATTATTACGATACATGCCATATAAACAAACTCTCGTGTTATTATCAATACACAAATCAAGATATAAGGATTTTTCTGAAAGTATTGTCTATAAAAATTTAAATTGTTACGAACCATCTAGTTGTACAAAGTACACGCAAATAAATTTTTGTATGGATATAGATAGCTATTTATCAGAATTTCGTATACCACCACTCCAATATAATACAACAATAACTAACAATAATTTAGATAACCATATAACAACGCAAATTATACCTATATTAGAAAACGTAACAAACTTGCTAGAAATTCAAGTTGAAACAAATAATAATGTAGAAGTAGAAGTATCATCTTGGAGAAGATTATTAGAACAAGAATTAACATTACCTTCAATTAGAAGACGTTATGCTAGAGTAAATTCATCATCAGATGAAGAAGACAATTTGTCTTTTGATAGTACATCGGGATTATTAGTAAATAACTCTGATAATACAAATCAACGTTTGTTAATAGAAGATAATATTACTTGGACACAAACACATGAAAATAACACTGTAGTAGAAGAATACCGAAATGAAGAAATCTACAATAATGATATATTTGATGAACTATTAAACGAATTTGCAATAACAGACATAACAGACATACCACTTGTAGAAAGAGAAAACTCGTTACGTATGTATAACAATGTCATAGAATATATATCACCAAGAGTAACAGACTACGACCTATCAAATTATCCAGTAACAGACTACGACCTATCAAATTATCCAGTAACACATGATCAAAACGCAAATGATCACCTATCAAATTATCCAGTAACACATGATCAAAACGCAAATGATCACCTATCAAATTATCCAGTAACACATGATCAAAACACAAATGATCATCTATTAAATACACCTAATTTAATAATAACTTCTAATTCAGTGTTAATAAATTTTTTATCAGATACAGATACAGATACGGAAATAGACTAATAATTACTCTTTTCATTATTTTTTCTTAATGACAGCCTTTAATTTATCTTCAATGAGAAAACGTTTATTTTGTAAAATAGATTGTGTTAATTCTTCTGCCTTTTTATCATCCTTTAATTCTTCAGCTAATTTTTCCATTATAACTTCTTTTTTAAACATTTGCGAAATCTTTCTTGGATATAACACGATTTCTCCTTCTTTTAAAGAAATACTATCCATATCATTTTGAGTCATATATTCCTTTATATCCTTTTCTAAAGCATCTAATGTTTTTTTACAATCTTTTTGTTTTTTGCGAAATTCTGCTAAAGATCGTTGTATTTCTAAATATTGTTGAAACTTTTGATTAATACCTTCAGACATTATTTTTATATATTAATTTATATATTAACTATAAAAATAAATATTATATATTAAACGATATCACCATCGACTCATTTACGATTATAATTTATACAAATTGGATTATTCGTTCTATACGAACAATTGTGTTTATCATCTTTTACTGATAATTTTACATTACAAATAATACACGTTAATTTTTTTGGAGAATTTTTTATTGTTTTCTGGTCTTTATCTATACTAGTCTCCATATTAATTAATTTATTTATTTATTTATAGATATAATAAAAAAATTAATTTAAAACACACCTTTATTAGATTTAATATGATTATACAAAAGTATAAACCAACCACTCAAAAGTCTTTGTTTCACAAGGATATTGTGAATCATATACGTAAATGGATAAAGATGATAGAAGATTATGCAGATGACTCCAAATCTGTAAAACAAATTTTATTTTTACACGGTCCGATTGGATGTTCAAAAACAGTAACTATAGAATGTTTGTTTAAAGGTTATAATTTAATTGAAATTGATTCTGATAATATACGATCAACTGATAAAATTGTAGAAACAATTAACGGAATAGTTGGGTTTAGAGAGCTCACTTTGGCAAATATTGAAAAATGGAATCATAAAAATAGACGAGAAAAGTCTAATGTTTTATTCATAGATAATTTAGAATTATGTGATCGAGGAATAGAAAGTTTCATAGAAACGTTGTATAATAAACAAAACGTAAACATTCCTATAGTTTTAACTTGCAATTCATCCAAATACAAAGATATTTTTGTAAACTATCAAAATTGTACATTTTTAGAATTTAAACGGCCTAGTTTACTAGAATTAACTAAACTAAGTAATGAAATCTGTAAAAATGAAAATTTAGGTTTAACAAAAGACCAAATTAGAAGTATTATAGATAAATCAGAATTTGATATACGTCAATTATTATATTTACTAGAACAATGGTCTATAGGTAAAACCCTAGGTAATGAGTTTCAAACTTTTCTTGATTCTATACAAGTAAAACATACAGATAAAGATTTATCTGAAAAATTAGAATTTTTAGCTAATAATAAACGTAAGTTTAATGTATCTGACATACATACACTTGGTAGTTCTGAACCAATAGTTATATCAAACTCTATATATCAAAATTATATATCTGTACCTTTGGATGTAACTTTATCAAAAACTGACAATATTAAATTATTGGAAAATTACTCTGAAATTATGAAAAGCATTTCAGTTTCAAATGTTATACATACAGAAATATATGAAAATCAAAATTGGAACTTGTATAATGATTATATAACTCATTCAACAGTAGTTCCAAGTTATTATTTGAAAAAAAATAACCAAATAATATATGATTCGTATTTTAGTGATAAAATGGACATAGATGAAGACAGTCAATTAAATGAATACAATGATAAATTTGAATTTGCACCATATAAAGATATATCGTATAATTTTTTAAATTCTTACGAGGAAGTCAAAAAAATAGTATATTCAAATATACATTCACGAATTTTGAACCCATTACATACAGGAAAATCCAATATACATATTCATACACTATTTGATCCTCAATCTTGCTTTATATTAGTTGATTTATTACTTACATGTATGGATCATTTAAATGAGTATTTTAATAAAAACAAACGTGGGAAAAATACAACTAAACGAGAAAAATTAGAGTTATGTAAAAATATAAATACAGATCAGGCGAAAATATCATTAGACATTTTAGTTAATAATATTTATGAATACAAATTATTCGAAATAGATACAGACGATTTTTTAATTAACAAATCAAAATACACAAATGACGAAATTATCCAACAAAATATAAACAAGATAGACTTACGAGTTTTTAAACGTTTATTAAATATTTTTACAATGAGTGATAGACATAAAACATTTCGATCAAATATAGAAACATCATTACAGTACAAAATTCTTGAACGTTTAGTAAACGATTACAAGGATGAACCTGCAAAATTATCATTTAATATAAATAATATTCTCACAGAAGAATTGGATAAGATTTGGAATTTATCTTAATGTACATTTAAACTGGTGAAGTTGCACCCATATAAATACAACCGAACCCAAGTAATAACATCACTATATTACATACGAGATTCATCACTATGAAATTGAAATTGCTCTTTTTTTCTTCTTTTAATTCAATACCCTTTTTATCTGAATTATAGCATTCAGTGGCGATTGAGGAGGTAGCGATACCACAAATTGCAGTAACTACAATAGCTACTGCCGTCATAATCATTCTAATATTAGGCATTTTATATAATAGTTTATATATTATATAAAGAAAATAATTTCAATTAAACTTTTTCTATAATTATGTATTTATTTACAATATTTAAAATAATTCCAACGTGTCGTCTTGATAGCTCTATTTCTATTCTCTATAATTCTATTCTCTATAATTCTATTCTCTATAATTCTATTCTCTATAATTCTATTCTCTATAATTCTATTCTCTATAATTCTATTCTATTCTCTATTCTATATTTTTTTATATTTTTGTAATTTTTTATATTTTTTTGTATATTTTTATATTTTTTTGTATTTTTTTGTATATTTTTGTATATTTTTGTATATTTTTGTATATTTTTGTATAGCAGCAGTGACGCAACTGAATAAAACAGCATTATTAAAAATTCAAATCAAGTTGCAAGTTAAGGAGACATTGTTTAGCACATTCTTGTTCAGCATTGGTGACTTTTCTACCAAATCCAATACCTAAAATATAATTGCGACGTTGATAAATGTCAAACAATTTTGCATAAACTAATGGATTTTTTATACGATATTCCTCCATAATTCTTGTAGTATATTGTTTTATAATATTTTGAACATTTTTATCCATTGCCAAGTATTGTTCTTCAGCAAATACCAACATTCTTGTAAAAACTTTTCTATAAAGAGGACCTTCTTCATTTAAGGAAGTATATACAGGGGTCTTGAACTTCAAAGATTGAAAGTATCTTTGAAGTGAGTCCTTGAAATTATCGTTTTTAGAAATTAATTCTGCAAAATCAATAACATTCTCTATAACAGATCTTACAAAACGATCTGCATAAAGATATCCTTTTTCTCCAAAATCTAACAAAATTGAACCAATAAATGCCTCATACGCATCTTCAAAGTAACTTGGAGTATTACGTCCTCTGTCAAGATCTAGGATAGTTTGATTCTCGACCTGGAGGGATAACAACAAAAACTTTTTAAATCCTAGAGTTACTCCAATCTTGTGTAACATTGAACACTTTTCAATTTTGATCTTAAGCTTTGTCAAGAATCCTTCTCGTTCATTCTCAAAACGCTCGAACAAATAGCGACCCATAACAGCCTTTAAAATATGATCACCTAAATACTCTAATCTTTCACTAGATTCTTTTGGCACATATGAAAATAAAGTGTTATCTTCCTTCACTGCTTCACCTTTTGTAAAATAATATTGAACAGCTTGGTAATAACTTTCATGAACAAATGCTTGCTGATAGTGTTCTAAATTATTTATAACCAATCTAGTTCCATTATCTCCTATATTTTCGAAATAATTTAGAATATTTTCAACTTCTTGTCTTGTTATTAATATATTGTTTTTGTTATCCATATGATAATTTTTTATATAAATTTATATTTTTCAATTTTTTATTTACGGATTTTATTTACAGAGTTATTTACGGAAAAATTTTAGGTTATTAATCAGTACGGAAAAATTTTAAGAAGTTACTTGCCAAATTACCAGAAAATATTTCTTTTCTATTCGAATTCTTATCTACTACATATCTACCTTTAGCTACTTCAAATGATGGAATTTTAAATATGAAGGGTTGTTGAATTTTAATTGTCTTTATCAGTGTTAGTAACTATATTATTAACTGTTTCATGAAATTGACTAAAATATAATACAGTAAAATTTAATGAATCCAAAAATATATTATTAAACTCTTTTTTTACATCTAAAAATAAAACAACTCTTGTTTCATTTGATTCATTTTTAACTGAATGTAAAAATGTATCATCAAATAATACATCAGTACCTTCTTTCCAATTATAGGGTATTTGATTTACTAAAATTTCACATTTTGTATGGTCTTTAGGTGTTATTAATGATAAATGATATCTTAATACGCCTTTATATGGACCTTCGTGCGGTGGAATAATTTTACCTGAATGTAATACACTAAACATAGCTAAACTACACCCAGGTATTTTAGATATAAGTGAGTAGGTTTTTGCAAAATATTTTATTTTAGAAGTATCTTTATTGTAAACTCTTAAAAAAAGAACTTCCCAAGGAATTTCGGATATATCATATTTTGTTTGTACCTTATCTATCTCTTTAAAACGTTTTAATTTATGTTTAGTAATATAATTGACATATTCATTTTTAATGTCTAAATAATTATCTCTTAATTCTTTACACCAATCTAAATTAGTTGGATAGTATTCTTTATTTTCTGTTGCGCAATTTTTATATATATAATTAACATAGTGAAGTAATATATAACCTGGTATATTAGATAAAATAATTATAAATATAACAACAATTATTATACCTCCCACAATATATTTCATATTATATATTATATATTATATATTATATATATAAAAGTAAAAAATGATTCTTCAATTAATAACGATGAAACAAGCAAAATTACAAAATAAAAATCAAAATGATGATGAAAATACTAGAATGTTGTTAAACAAAAAATTGAATTTTTTTTAAAACTTTGTAAAATTATAATGTCTTGTAACATCTGTGTTGAAAATTTCAATCGCTCAAATCGATTATGTATTACTTGCCCAAAATGCGAGTTCCAAAGTTGTAGCACTTGTTGTGAAACATACTTGACAGGATCCAATGAAGATGCCAATTGTATGAATTGCAAATACAATTGGGATTATAAAACGATGAGAAGTATGTTTACAAAAACTTTTGTCGATAATCGATATAAAAAACATTACGAACAAGTATTATATGAAAGAGAAATCGCTTTACTTCCTGCTACTCAACCATTAGTCGAAGAACAAATAAGAAAAGAAAACATCCGAAAACAAATTACTCAAATACAAAATGAAATATATAGTCTCAATGCTCATTTAAGGACTCTTAATGAGGAATATAATAGACAACCGGAAATACAAAAACAACATTTTGTCAAAAAATGTTCAAATGGAGAATGTCGAGGATTCTTAAACAATAACTGGAAATGTGGATTATGTAATTATTGGAGTTGCCCAGAATGTCACGAAGTCAAAGGTGAACTAAGAACCACAGCTCATACTTGTAAACCAGAAAATGTAAAAACTGCTAAATTGTTAATGCGCGATACAAAGGGTTGTCCTAAATGCACTACTCCAATTTCAAAAATTGAAGGATGTGATCAAATGTTTTGTACTCAATGTCATACCGCTTTTAGTTGGAATACAGGTCGTATTGAAACAGGTGTTATACATAATCCTCATTATTTTGAATGGAGATTACAAAATGGAACTCAAGAAAGAAACTTGTTGGAAATACAATGTGGAAGGGAAATTGATCATGACATCGTTGACATATTAACACGTATATGTGACACTGATATTTATATAATTGCAAGACAGGTATTACATATTCGCGCAATAGAATTACCAAAATATGATGTAAACAGATTCAATGACAACTCTGATCTCAGAATTCGATACTTACGATCACAAATTACAGAAAAGATATTTAAACAAACTTTACAAAAAAGATTCAAAGCAACAGAAAAGAAATCAGAAATTGGAACCATACTTGCAACATATACTCATTGTGTTACAGATATTATTTATCGTGTTCTTGCAGATTACAGAAAAGAAGCCCTGATTGATCTTACCGCAAATACATTGGTACCTTTCGAATCAAAATACTATTATGAATTACAAGAACTCATAACATATACAAACACTTGTTTCGAAAACATTGCACAAATTTACAAAAACAAACCTGTTAAAATATCACGTTATGGACAGATTTCTTAAACAAGCTGTTAGATTACAATCAATTATTTCAACCCAACTTTATTAAAAGCATCTACCAAAGTATGTATATCAAAATCATCAAATGCTTTCTCAGGATATGTTATCTGATATTTTAATCTCAAGTTACCAGACTTTTCATTTTCATCTAATAAACCTTTATTATAAATAATATACTCTTTATTTGGATTTATCAAACCAAACCCACGTGTATCTAATACAATATCTCCACCAAAATGAGGAATAGTTACAACTTTACCAACTACGGATTCCCTAAATGTTAAATCTATAGTATACAATAAATCCATATTACATCTCTTAAAATTTTTATCATTTTCAATAATTATATTCACTACAAAATTCCCCGAAATTTCATTGTCTTTAACAGCTTGTTCACCCCATTCTTTAAATACAAAATTTTCACCTTCTGTTACACCCTTTTTTATATTAATCTCAAATACATTTTCTTCATTAATAATCCCCAATGAATCACAACTACTACAACTAATTGTATTATCATTCGACTTACCACTACCACTACATTTACCACAAGTTTGATGAACAACCTGTGTAAAAGGACCCATTTGTATATGTTGCGTAGAAACACCGTTTCCACCACATGTTTTACAATTTGACATACAACTCTTACAAACACGTTTTCTATTAATCTTTAATTTTTTAATAGTTCCAGTATAAACTTCTTGTAATGTTATTCTACATGAATATGCATGATCAGATTTTTTTACAATTTGATCTTGTCTTCTATGATGTTTAAAAAAAGGATGTTCAAAACCAAAAGGAAACATATTATCAATGTTTGCATTCGTATTTATCGGATTATCATATTGTTGACGTTTTGTTTTATCAGATAATGTTTCATATGCTTCTTGAATTTTTTGAAAAAAATCCTTATCACCACCCTTATCAGGATGATGTTGTCTAGCTAATTTTCTATATGACGTTTTTATTTCATCATCAGATGCACCCTTTGAAACACCCAAAATACTATAATAATCCGACATAGATTACTTACTTATTATTGCAAAAGTAAATATAATTAGAAAATAAACGGTAATGACTTTTTTTTATTTAAAATTAACATAACAAACTTTTTTTTTATAAAAACTTTTTTTTTATAAAAACTTTTTTTTTTATAAAAACTTTTTTTTTATAAAATGCAATCAATAAGTTGTAGTCATTGCCCTGAATTTAATTGTTGTAGATATCCAATCTGTTATATTTGGACTAGTATACTGCATTTGACCATATGGTGTTATTGTAAATTTTATATTAGTATTATCACCAATATACGTAGAATTCATAATCCAACCAGATGACTTTCTTATACCTTTTATCTCATATAAAGTATCATATTCCACAGCATCAGCAACTATAGTTATACAAGCGATACCAGAAAATGATTTTATATTTGCGTTAGTAAATTCAAAATTGTCAATACTATCTGGGAAAGTTTGATTATTAGATGCATTAAATGATCTTTCAGCCAATATATCACCAAGACTAGGAGTAACATCAATATCTTTTACAATTAAACTTTCCCCAACTAATAAATTCTTACCTACACTAACACCACCGTATGTTGTTATAGTACCACCTGTTGTTAAATTTATAGCAGCGTGTGTATTATAAATTGTTATACCACTACCAATTAATAGATTCTTACCAACAGATACACCTCCATATGTTGTAAATGTACCACCTGTTGTCAAGTTTGTAGCACCTGTTGTATTATTCAATATTATACTAGATTCTTTTGCTAAAAGGAGTTGGTAATCTTTATAAATAAAA
>Ga0102828_1000153_pt1 | contig 12204 bp, 18 predicted proteins | sample ColrivemetaGS541_FD_78196 | JGI IMG/M metagenome (GOLD analysis project Ga0102828, IMG submission 78196) | Estuarine microbial communities from the Columbia River estuary - Freshwater metaG S.541 | ecosystem: Environmental > Aquatic > Marine > Intertidal zone > Estuary | place: USA: Columbia...
AAAATTATTTGCGTATTTAAAAATTAATTTTATATATTTGTACAACCGCCAAAGTAAAGTATTTAATAATTCCCTTTTCTTTTGCGCTTGGCGGTAGCAATCGAGGAGGGTTTATTTTTTATATTATGAAACACATACCAAAAGAAAATTTTTTTGACTCAGTTGAAAATCCTTTTGCACAAATTCAAAAGAATAAGCCAAAGCAATATCAAATCGGTATCGATACCTTTGAGCGAGCTGAGGCAAACTTAATTAAGGAGGAAATTCTAGCGATTTGTAAATTTAATATTGACAAATATTGCTGGAGAAAAAAAGACCAAGACAAAGAGGATTTTAAAAAGATTATTGACTATGCCAATTGGGCGATAAAAAATTTATAATGGACTATCTAATTGTAAAAAATAATAAAATCGCAATTCACTTATTGCCTCAGGTTGGAACTTCGGGGCGTGAGTTTCGAATGATTGGAACGGCTAAGAATTTAGAGATGCCGGAGAAGTGGAGCAATCAAAAAAAAGCCTTTTGCTCTCACTGGATTTATACATTTAAATATTTGGATAACTCCGAGATTTTTGAAATGGAGTTCGACTATAATGATAATTTTATAAAAAAGATATGACAGCAAAAGACAAAGCAAAAGAGTTATTCGATAAATATTGTCACGCGATTAGAACTGAAGAGGACGACGACGGATATTTTACAAATATAATTCACGCAAAGCGATGCGCTTTAATAGCAGTTAATTTACATATGGAAGAGTTATCTAAAATGAAATTAATATTTTCAGACAGAGAAATTCATTATAGATTTTGGGAAAATGTTAAATTAGAAATTGAGAAACTATGAAATTAATTGCAGCGATTTTATGTTATGAGTTTATAAGGCCGAAAATAGTTTGGCTCTGGTATTTTTTAATTAAAATAGGCTCAAAATGAAAGGTACAAAATACATTCCAAAGAACGACGACTTAATCGAGATTATTCAATTTGTAACCTGGTTGCGATTGGAATGCGATTTTAATTCAATATACCTTTGGGATTACAAAGGTAAAAATTTAACCTTAGAGGAATTATTAATTATATACAGAAAATTAAATGAACAATAGAGAAAAATTAATCGTTGAAATTATGGCGTGGTTTTCAGTTATCACGTTGGCAACTTCATTAATTTATTTGATGACTCGATAATGACAGAGCAGCAAATTCAAACTAAGATAAAAAAGAAACTCCAGGCGCAAGGGTATTTTGTTACAAAACTAATAAAGACCTCAACAAATGGCATTCCGGATCTTTTAGCTATCAAAGACGGACAAGCGACTTTTATCGAAGTAAAAAAGGAAAATGGTATATTATCACCTCTTCAAGAGTTGAGGCTCTCAGAGCTTAAAAAATACGGCTGTATTGTTAAAGTTTGGTCAGACTTTGAAACAAACTTTTAACAAATTTGTTACAAAATAACTTTTTTGAGTTATATTAATATATTTACTATATTTGTAAAATGATAAAACCTTATACAATATCGACTCAAATGTGGTTGGAGCAAGAGGACGACAACTTAGGCCTTAACGGATCATTTGTGGATTTTAGAGTCAACGTCGATAGTATAGACGGATTTTGGATTGAGTCACCGGAGGAAATCGTCCTTGTAATTAGAGGAACGGCTTATTATATTGAAAATGAGACTCACGTTTTACATTTTTTAAGTGAGTATTTTAATCCAATGCGGTTATGATTATTCACGAACTAGCTAAAAAGGACGCGCAATGGAGAAAAATGGCTTTACAAATTTGTAAATGCAAAGACTTAGCGGACGAGTTAGTTCAAAATATGTATATTAAATTATCTGAGAGGACAATTCCAGTCTCAGACGGATATATTTTTGTAACTTTGAGATCATTATTTTATGACTCTCTTAAAAATAACGATATTTTAATCGACGATTTTAGTAAATTTGAAATCGAAGAGGAGGAATATTGCGAGGGCATTGATTATAATGAACTCTCAAAAGATTTAACCTGGTACGAAAGGACTCTTTTTGAACAATCAACGCTTATAGGTCAACGAGAACTCTCAAGACAAACCGGAATACATATTCAAACGATCCATCGAGTTAATAAGATGGTTAAATTAAAACTAAATGGCAAAAAAAAGGATTAAAAAAGAAATTCAAGGATTGGGCGACGTTGTCGCAGCAGTTACCTCAGCAGTTGGGATTGAGCCGTGCTTAGATTGTAAGGACAGACAATTTAAACTTAATCGTTTATTCAATTTCAAAAAGGTTAAGTCGGAAATGAACGCAATTGATAAGGAGCATTTTAAAATATTCTTAGATTTTAAAGGTCAAAGGATAATCGATGGAAAACGAACTGAGTTAGTTTTTGAAGACGTAAATTATTTAAATGGTTTATATTTACACTATTTCGGCCTTGACAATTCAAATTGTCCGACTTGCTCCAAAGTTCACGAGACAATAATCAAAGATTTATATAAATTATACAATTTTGAAAGTAACTAAAAAACAACAGCAAGCCGAATTTTATCAATTCCTTGACGTTATAATCGAAAACGCACCAGCAGACCTCTCAGCGAACGAAATTTGGATGCCGGATAACTTATTCAAGTTATTAAAAACGAAGTCTTATAAGGGGTTTAAAATGTTTACTTCGATGTTTTTAACGAATAACGAGGTAATTTTAGGAAGATATAACGGCAAAGCTCAAATCAATTAATTGTTTTGGATTGAAATTATGGATAAAAGGAAATTCAACGGAGGAAATTCAACGAAAGCGGTAAGGCCTGACGACAAACGTCTAATGACAAAATCCGAAATGCAAGACACTTACGAGAGATTGAAACCTTTTTTGCCGGAGGCGATATTGCAACTCGAGGCAGCGATGCAAGCTGGAGAGAAGTGGGCAATTGAATTGTGGTTTAAATACTTCTTTGGAATGCCAAAACAAACTATCGACCAACATATAAGTATTGAGAAACCTATTTTTAATTCCTTAGACTTAGATGTTCCAGAAAACGACGGCTCAGAGTAAAATCGCCAAACTAAGAAAACGAGTTAGGATTGTGCAAGGTGGAACGAGTAGTTCCAAAACGTTTTCTATTTTACCGCTTTTAATTACTTACGCAATTGAAAATCCATTCTCGGAGATATCAATAGTTAGTGAGAGCATTCCCCATTTAAAAAGGGGAGCTTTAAAAGACTTTCAAAAGATAATGCTCCTAACTGACAATTATCGAGATGCTAATTTCAACCGCTCTTCCTTAAAATATACATTCTCTAATAATTCCTATATTGAATTTTTCAGCGTCGACCAACCCGACAAATTAAGAGGAGCGAGGAGAGATATTTTATTTATAAATGAGTGCAATAATATCGACTTTGAAAGTTATCAGCAACTCGCAATCCGTACAAAGAAATTCATATACCTTGACTACAACCCTACCAATGAATTTTGGGTGCAAACGGAACTATTAAACGATCCCGATAGCGACTTTGTAATACTTACCTACAAAGATAACGAGGCACTCGATCCAGCAATCGTTCGAGAGATTGAGAAAGCAAAAGAGAAAGCGAGTACCTCGACATATTGGGCGAACTGGTGGAATGTTTATGGACTTGGCCAACTTGGATCACTTGAGGGAGTCATATTTCAAAACTGGGAGCAAATCGATACGATACCTCCAGAGGCAAAGTTTTTAGGAAGTGGACTTGACTTTGGTTATTCGAATGATCCAACCGCTCATATTGCTGTTTATGATTACAACGGAAAAATAATCGTTGACGAGTTGATTTATTCAACCTCACTTTTGAACTCCGATATAATTAGATTGATGAGACAAGAGCGCACCGCTCCAATTTGGGCAGACTCAGCAGAGCCGAAATCTATTGAAGAGATAAGACGCGCCGGTTACAATATTAAACCGGTTGTCAAAGGAGCAGACTCAATCAATTACGGAATATCGGTATTGCAGCAAAAGGAAATCCTTGTGACAAAGTCAAGCACAAATTTAATAAAAGAGCTAAGGAATTATAGCTGGGACGTTGACAAAACTGGAAAAAAGCTAAATGTACCAATTCAAGATTTCAATCATGCCATAGACGCATTGCGTTACTTCGCAATGATGAGCCTCGCAATAAACAAATCGAGACGCTTAATAATTACGTAGCTTATTACGTGTATAAATTTAAATATTGTACGTAATAACGTACAACCAAAATAATTTTTATAAACAAAACGACATTTTTTAGTTATATATATATGAGAGTTATAATACCAACGGAATTAAAGGAAATTAAATTGTCTCAATATTTGAGATATTTAAAAGTATTAAAAGACAACCAAGACGATGAGACCTTTGTGTGCATTCAAATGGTTGCGATATTTTGTAATTTGAGCGTTGCCGATGTCATGAAAATACCAGTTAACGACTTTGCAGAAATCGTCGAGAATTTAGCTAAGGTATTGGATCAAAAACCCGAGAGAGTTAAGACGTTTAAAATGGACGGCGTTGAGTACGGATTTATTCCGAACTTAGATAAAATTACACTCGGAGAGCATGCGACAATTGACTCGTTACTAGGTAGCGATGAGAATTTAAGTTTATTGATGTCGGTTTTATATCGTCCAATTACAAAAAAGATAACTCCATTTTATCAAATTGAAGAGTACAATGGAGACGAGAGCAAAGCGGAATTATTTAACGATGTAAGAATGGACGTTGTAACCGGAGCGATACTTTTTTTTTGGAATTTAAGCAAGGAATTATTGAGCAATATCCTATTGCATTTGGAGAGCAAGGCGACGAGGGAGGGGAAATCTCTCGAGGAGGTTTTGGAGAGCGGTGGGGTTGGTATCAATCATTTGTTAGACTTGCACGTGAACTTAGACTCAAGCCTAGAGAAGTTGGAGGAGAGCCTCTTCACGAATCACTCACGTTATTATCTTACTTAATCGACGAAAGCAAAGAAGAGGCAAAACAAATTAAAAATCACTTTAAAAAATGAGAGCATTTTACCAGGCAATAGAATATATTAAGAGTACGTTGGAAAGCGCGCCTCTTTTAAATACAATAACACACGGGACAGACATAATCGACAATGTTAAGAAAAATATTTTTCCACTCGCTCATATTAATATCCTCAGCTCATCGATTGACAATGGAGTTGTTAATTTTACTTTCGAGGTGGCTGTTGTCGATATTCGTAATTACTCAAAAATAAATGCAAATGATAAATTTTTAGGGAATGACAACGAACTTGACAACCTCAACACTTGTCACGCAATCCTAAATTTTATGATTACTAAAATGAGATTGCAAAGAAATGAGAACGATATAGAATTGCAAAACGATCCAACTTTGCAACCTATTTTATTAGCTTTTACAAATGCCTTAGATGGTTGGAAATGTGATATAGAAATAAGCGTACCGAATAACGATTTTGCGGTTTGTTGTGATGGAGACTAAAAACGTACAGCAAGCGCTCAACGATTTTGGCGCGTCGGTAGTTGAGAGAGCGAGGCTTAATTTAAAAACCGGAGGACGTTATGGAACTCATAACGCATCCGGAGCATTATCGAAGTCTTTAAATTACAAAGCCAAAGAGAATAAAAACTCAATAGAGTTTGATTTTTATGCTGAGGATTATTGGGCGCAATTAGATTACGGAACGAAAGGAAACGAGTCAAGTTCAAAAGCTCCGAACTCTCCATATAAAGCAAACGCCTCGAGAGCTGCGATTGATAAGTGGGTAATTCGCAAAGGCATTCAAGGAGTGAGAGGCGCTGGAGGTCAATTTGCAAATCGAAAAATGATGGTTACTTCGATAACAAACTCGATAAATAGAACGGGTACTTACGAGACGAAATTTTTTAGAAATGCCTTTGATAATGAGTACAAAGATTTTGATAATAATATAGTTGAAAAATACGGCCTTGACTTAGAGTCGTTTTTGCAATTTACTTTAAAAGAAATATAATAATGAAAGTAGTAAAAGTAAGGAGTCCATTTATAATCCAAATTAACGAGGCGACTCAGTTAGGATCTAAAATTGAATTATTCATTTGGAATAGTGGTAGTTCAATTCCAACGACTCCGACATACACACTAAGCAAACCAATACCAACGACAAATCAAAGATTGACGAGTTACAACGTCTCAAATTTTGTTAAGGAATATATCGACAATATAGCTCCGGTTTATGTCAGTACAATTGCTCAAGAAAATGTCATTAATTGGGCGTTATTTAGAGTCAAAAGATATTGGGACAACGACGGAACTTATACTTTATTAGATACAATTGATTACGTTGGAGTTAATGGATTTTCAAATTATATGGACGGATTGCAAGTTGCAACCGAAACGAGAGTAATGCCGTTATTTAATTCAGAAATAAAAAATAATTATCAAATAAAAAGTACATATCCAACCGGAGACACTCAATATTTAAATGTATTTTTTGATTTTCAAAATGTAGCCGATCAATTAGACGTTGTTTATTCAACAATTGACGGGAGTTCTTATGATTTTACTCTTTCTTATGATAATTTAATTGGGGTTTTATTATTTAAAATTCCAATCACCTTAGTAAAAATAAATGGAAATTTTATAAATGGATGTAAGGTTGACATAACTTTTACGCCTCAAAGCGGTAGCGTTTTTAACGATGATTTTTATACTTATCCAATATGCGAGCCAAAATATACTCCGGTACTTTGCGACTTTATTAATCGTTTTGGAGGTTGGCAGACTTTGACATTATACAAAGCACAAACGAATAGTTTAAGCGTAAAAAATGAAGACTATAAACTTAGTCCAAAAGAAGTTAATTATAATCCATTGAGAGGGCAAAAGAGATCATTCAATTTTATAGGAACTCAAAATATAAAAACCAATACGGGTTGGATTGATGAGAATTATAACGAATTAATTACCGACTTACTTTTGAGCGAGAAAGTTTTAATAGATAACAAACCGGTGATTTTAAAAACTCAAGGAACGGAATTAAAAACAAGGGTAAAAAATAGACTTATCAATTATGAGCTTGAGTTTGAGTTTGCATATAATTTAATTAACGACGCAATCTAAATGAAATTAAATTTAGCTTTATTTTTAGAAACTAATAAATACACAAATATAACTCTCTCAACGATTGACTCATTTAAAAATAGAGTTGAAACCAACGGAGGAACTTTTGAGGCTGAAAGTTGTTTAAATAGTACTTTAAACTCTCTCGGTGGAGTCTTTGGAATAGGTAACGTTTATAATAGGATTGATTTATTCAGCGATGAGACTATCTCAATCACTCAAGTGATCCAGGACGTCAAAGATATAAGCCTAATTTTTACGAATTTTACTAAGACATTTACCATTCCGGCAAGTGAGGAGAATAATAGACTCTTTAAACATTATTATAACTACGATATTGACGGAGGATTTGATGCGAGAATTAAGATAAACGGGTATATTGAGATTGACTCCAACCGATTTAATAGCGGAAAGGTAAAACTTGAGGGCGTTGAAATAAAAAATAATCAACCTTACGCCTATAAAGTGACGTATTATGGTGACACAATTAACCTAAAAGACGTTATCGGAGAGGATAAATTGAACGCTTTGCCTTTGTCAAACTATAATTTGACTTATAATAATACAAATGTAAAGGCAAAATTACAAGTTAATCCAACGACAACCGATATAATTGCTCCATTTATATCGCATACAAATCGATATTATTTTGACAGCTCAAGCGGACACGCTGAGAACGAAAATAATTTATTTTATCAAAGTGGAGGGACTCACGAACATGGACTTTTATGGAGTCAATTAAAATATGCGATAAGATTGGACGCAATTGTTCAAGCTATTGGCGTTCAATACGGCTTAACTTTTAGCGATGATTTTTTTAATAGTTCTAATTTGGATTATTATAATTTGTTTATGTGGTTGCATAGAGCAAAAGGACCAGTCCAAGGAGTTGATGCTGGAATTTTACCTCCGAGCTTAATAACGACGTGGGACTTTGGTAGTGAGATTGGAGTTCCTGAGGCTTTTTATGACGGACCGGCATTTATAAATATAACAACAACCTCAACAACTGACTATCGATTTATAATTTTTAGAAACGGATCTTTGTATTGGCAAAGTAATAATTTAAACGGATCTCAATCAAATTTAGGTATTGCAAATCTATATTTAGCTGGTAATTATCAATTTTACATACAAAGCCAGGTTGTTATTACTATTGATAATATTGCAATGTCATTAGGGTATGTAACTACTGATGAATTTAATCAACCGGAAACTAGATACAGTAATTATTATGCGAGTATTTTCAACACAAATGCCACTTTCATTTTTGATATTGCTCAACAAATTCCGGAGATTAAAGTTATCGATTTTTTAAGTGGTATTTTTAAAATGTTTAATTTGACGGCTTACGTTGAAAATGGAATTGTAGTTGTAAAAACTCTTAATGATTTTTATGCGACTTCGGAAGTTTTCGACATTACTCAATATATTAAAGTCGATAGCAATAGCGTAAATGTAGCTTTGCCATTTAAACAAATAGAGTTCGGATTTGAGGACACAAAAACTCTTTTGGCTTTAAAACACAGCCAACAATTCAACTACGATTGGGCAAAGGAGATTTATAACGAACTCCCAGAAATTGAGGGCGGAATTTATAAAGTAACTCTCCCGTTTTCTCACTTTAAATATGAGAGATTATTCGACGTAAATGGCGGAACAACTCCTTTGAATATTCAATGGGGATATTCGGCAACGGATAACTTTAATGCTGCGACGGGTAATTATGAGGCAGCCTTAGGAAAGCCTCTTTTATTTTATCCGATATTAGTCACCGGAGTTTCAAACATGTCATTTAGGCCAACCACTTCGACGCACGAACAAATAACGTCTTATATAGCTCCATCCAACTCTCGAAGTTTTGATCCAAACGTAAGTAAGTCAAATATCAATTTTAAAGCTGAATTAAACGAGTGGACTTTTAGCAATGATTTCACAGACACTTTATTTTTAAAATATTATCAGGATTATATTATGCAAGTTTTTAACCCTAAAAATAGACTGACAAAAATCAAAGCGATTTTGCCTTTGTCGATACTCTTAAATTTTGAGTTAAACGATAGGTTTAAAATTGTGGATCGTCTATTTAGAATTAATAAAATTACAACTAACCTAACAACTGGAGAGAGTGACATTGAACTCTTAAACGAATTATGATAAATAATATTTTAGAAATGCTTAAGCACGCTGAGCAATACGAACACAATGAAATAATCGCAAGCGCTAAGGGAAAATTTGAACTTAAAAAAAACTATTTACAACAATTTAAAGACTTATTAAAATGGCGATTGAGAAAGTAATTGACATAAAAATTGAAAGCAACGCGGACGAAAGGGTTGGAAGTTTACGATCACAATTAAGAGAGGCTCAGGCAGACGTCGCCGCCTTATCGGAAAAATTTGGAGTTACTTCAAAAGAGGCGATTGAGGCAGCAAAAAGAGCCGGTCAATTAAAGGATCAAATCGGAGACGCAAAAGCGTTAACGGATGCCTTTAATCCGGATGCTAAATTTAAGGCGTTGAGTTCCTCGTTGGCTGGAGTTGCCGGAGGTTTTGCAGCGCTTCAGGGTGCGCAATCATTATTCGGTAGTCAATCAAAAGAAGTAGAACAAACGCTTTTAAAAGTTCAAAGCGCAATGGCCTTATCTCAAGGGTTGCAAACTATTGGAGAGAGCGTTGACTCATTTAAACAATTGGCAGCCGTTGCAAAATCTTATTCAATAGTTCAAAAATTAGTTACCGCCGGTCAATGGTTATGGAATGCGGCTATCATGGCAAACCCTATCGGAGCAATTGTGGCCGGTGTGGTTGCTTTAATTGCTGCCGGAGTTGCGTTAGTTAATTATTTTAAGGAAAGCTCAGCCGCAGCGGCTCAAAATACCGCAGCCGTTGACGCAAATAAAAAAGCCTTAGAAAGTCAATCCAAAACCTTAGAGCGTAATTCAAGCGAATTGCAGAAAAAACAAAGCAACGAGTTGGCAATGGCCAAAGCATCCGGAGCGAGTGCCGAGTCAATTAGAAAATTAGAATTAAAATTGATTGACGAGAAAATTGCTTACGAGAAATCGGGACGAGCGATTGCGTTTAATACCTACGAAAAAAATAAGAATTATTTAGCATCTTTAAAAGCTGCTGGAGCGGATGAGGAGGTAATTAAAAAACAACAAGAGACCACTAATAAAGCGATTTTAGATTATAATAAACAAAACCAAAACGTACAAAAAGCCTTTGATGAGAGAAGAGACATTCAAAGACGTCACCAGGTTGAAGTATTACAATCTCAAACCAACCATAATAAAGAGGTTGAGGATAAAAATAAAGAGGCAGCGACAAAAGCAAAAGAGGACGCAGAAACCGCGAGAAAAAAAGCGATTGAGGATAAAAAGAAATTTGATGAAGAGACTCAAAAAGGAATTGAGGATTTAAATAAAAGTCAAGCCGACTCAGAAAAAAGAAGACAAGACGACGCGCAAAAAATTATTGACGACTTAGCCAAAGACAAAGAAACTCCAACTCAAAAACTTCAAAGAGAATACGAGGAGAAAAAAGCAATTTTAGAGGCGGCCGGTCAAAGCACTTTCGATCTTGAGATGCAGCATTTAGCTGACTTAGAAAATTTAGATGCAGAGGGCAAAGCTAAAAAGAAAAAATCCGATGAGGAGCAAGGAGCTGCCGAAGTTGAAATCGCTAAAAGAACAGCCGCAGCAAAACAAGCTTTATTTGCAAAGACTTCGGAGACGTTAAGCAAGGGCGCAGACTTATTGGGTAAAAATACGGCAGCCGGTAAAGCGATGGCAGCGGCAGCGGCTTTGATAAATACTTATCAGGGTATAACGGCAGAGCTTGCAACCAAGACCGTCACCCCTTTTGAAATTGGATTGAAAATTGCCAACGTTGCAATTATCGCAGCGACAGGATTTAAAGCGGTACAAGATATCGTATCAGTTCAAATTCCTGGCGGAGGTGGTGGCGGTGGAGGTGGCGCTCAAGGTGGTAGCGCTCCGAGTATGACAGCGCCGAGTTTCAACACGGTCGGATCGAGTTCAACAAACCAACTAGCGCAGACAATCGGACAACAAACGCAAACGCCTCAAAGGACTTTTGTTGTGGCCTCAGACGTAAGCACAGCTCAAGCTATGGATCGCAATATTATATCGAATGCGTCAATTTAATATAAATAAAATCTATTATAAAAATATTTACAATAGATAAAATCTTGAGCCGTGAGATATTGAATTTAAAAGGATTTTGCGTTAAATTGAAAAACTTTAAAAAGTCAATACAATATATATAAAGTCCTTTTAATTAAAATAAACGCTTAAAAACCGCCTTAGAATTAAAGTTAAATATTTAAGCTTAAAACCTTAAAAATGAAAAAAAGTTTATAACAAAATAACAAATTAAAGTTATACTATATATGGAGACTTACAAAGTTTTATTTAATGAACAAGAAAACGACGGAGTTTATGCAATCTCTTTAGTTTCAGATCCAGCGATTGAAGTGCAATTTGTAACCTTATCAAAACAAAAGGAAATCAAACTTGCTACAATAAACGAGGAGCAAAGGATTTTATTAGGTGCGGTATTAATACCAGACCAACCAATTTATAGAGTACAAGACGGACACGAATTTAATATCGTATTCCCAAAAGAAACGATTAAACAAGTTCAACAAAATTTTAGCCAACAAGGTTATCAAAATAACTCAACTATTGAACATTCAGGACAACAAATTGAAAACGTGACATTTGTTGAAACTTGGATAAAAGAGGATGAGGTACACGACAAATCCGTAATGCACGGATTTAATGAGCCAATCGGAACTTGGTTTGCTGCAATGAAAGTCAATAACGACGAGATTTGGAACGACTACGTGAAGACTGGCAAAGTCAAAGGATTTTCAATTGACGGAGTCTTTGACATGGAGAAAGTAAATTTAAAAACAGAGATTAATATGAATTTAGAAAGTATCGTTAACGCGATAAAAGATGGTTTCGCATCGGTAAAATTAACGAGCGAAGTTGAGCAAGTTGAAGTTGTTATTACAATGGCTACAATGATGCTAAAAGATGGTGTTACTATTTTAGAGGCTGAGTCTTTTGAGGCTG
>Ga0102828_1000158_pt1 | contig 12089 bp, 14 predicted proteins | sample ColrivemetaGS541_FD_78196 | JGI IMG/M metagenome (GOLD analysis project Ga0102828, IMG submission 78196) | Estuarine microbial communities from the Columbia River estuary - Freshwater metaG S.541 | ecosystem: Environmental > Aquatic > Marine > Intertidal zone > Estuary | place: USA: Columbia...
AAGCGATGGAGGCATAAAGAAAGACCTAGTTCATTTGCTTTATGTGCAAAAGTCTTACCAATAATAGATTGCATTGGAGAAACGATGATACGATTCAATTCTTTTGGAATATCTGATCGTGATTTAACCTTACATCTTTGTGCAATAAGGTTAACATCGTTGTAGTAAATTGATTTATCTTTTAAAATCTTAGCCATTTCATTTTCCCTAAAAGGATTCGTAGTAGTATATGATCTAAAGGACGATTATGCAAGAGCGTGTAAAAAAATATTAACAATTAAGAATTTTATTCTTTGGAGTTTTCATGAATAGAAATATTATAGCTGGTTTAATCAAGGTGGCAAATGATCTTGATTCTTTAGGTTTTTACAAAGAAGCCAATACTCTTACAAAATTAGCAGCACCTAAAAGGCAAATTTTCCACATATCTTTAGGCGATCTTGATGGAAAGATTGTATTGCTAGTAAATAAGAATGGCAAAGAAACACTAATCAAAGGCCCTTCAGGTAAAGAATTTAAAGATATGGATCACGCTAAGAATTATGCTAATGCAATTAGAAAGAGCGATCCTAGATTTAACCCAGTTTCTTACGGCGGGGATTTAAGAAGAGCATTAGAAAATAAGGGCTTGATTGAAAAGACTGAAAATGAGGATGACAATGAATAGAAATATTATTGCAAGTTTATTAAATAATGCAAACCATCTTGATTCTTTAGGTTTTATCAAAGAAGCCAATACTCTTACAAAACTAGCTCAAGGTTATCAAAGAGAAGTAGGTCCGCCAACGTCAATTCAAGTTGGTCCTCGTGGTTCATTTGATCAAAGTTCTGTAATGAATGAAATAGCCCCAACTGATAGAAGAGGTTATGAAGTTATTATTGTAATTCAACACGATGCCAATCAAACTGAAAGAAGACTTGATGGATTTAATAACATCACTCATGCAAACAATACAGCTAAGAAAATTGCAAGAACTACTAAAGAAAAATATGATTTTGAACCACAAGTAACATTATGGAATGCTGACCCTGCGTATGTTAAAGCACACGAAATGTTTATGAATGGTGAACTTGATAGATTAGACCTTGCAACAGTAAAATCTTTAAGAAATGAAATGATGGAAGCTGCTGGTATTGGACCTTCAAATACTCGTCCTGCTCCTTCTGCGCCACCTAGACCAAGACAAGGTGGCGTTTACACTCTTACATATAATTGGGATGAAAACATGCAACCTTCCGTTACAATGAATGAGGATGGGAGAATCAGGAAAATGACTCCTAGTGGTGGAAGGTTCAAAGACTTAGCTCATGCAATAAATTATTGCAAATCTATCAAAAGAGATAGGCCAGAGTTCAAAATTATTGATGGCTATACTGAAGATTTGAAGAAAAAATGGCGTGATGAAGATAGAAGAAAAAGTGAGTTTACAAGCGACGTGGACCCTAGAGATAGAAATATGTAAAAAAGAGGGAGAATAAAATCTCCCTCTTTTTTTGTTAAGATTTCTTGATTAAAATCTTTTTGATTGTTTCTTTTGGTTCTTCTTCTTTAGCGACAATCTTTTTGAAAGCTAAATTAAGAATGCCATTTTCTAAGTGACAAACTTCAGGATCAGTTTCAATATTGTCAGGCAATTGAATTGTTCTGGTAAAGGCAGATTGCTTTAATTCTTTGAGATGATAAAAGTAGCTTTTCTCTCTCCAGATTCTTGAAGTTCCTTTAATGGTTAAGAGTTTTGTTTCTTTGACAATTTCGATGTCAAGATCTTTTTCTTCAACTCCTGGAACTGCAAAATCTAAGCAAAAATAGAAATCATCTTCAAAGATATCCATTTTAGGATAGGAAGTGTTGGAATGAATAAAGTTTTTACGATTGCCCCAAAAATCGTCAAAAAACTTATTGATAATCTGTTCATGATGATCCATGATCACATTACGGTTGGGCATTAAAATTCTACGCTGAGGTATATTCAATACATCATCAATACTAGCCATATAATTCTCCTTTGGACCCATAAGGTATCCAAATAGTAACAAGGTGTCTAAAAGATCACCTAAATGGATTTACCATTCAATTATATAAGACGTAATACCTAATAAAAAAGTTTCAACATATTTTCACTAGAATACTAAATTAATTCTTTTAAGGAATATTTATAATTTAAACAATGGATGAATTAACAGACAAGTACCAAGAAGATTTTGCTCTAGAGTTTACAAAATTAGTAGAGCAATTTAAAACAACAATTACAGCTGCTGAATTATATTACAATAACATCAAAGGCATGAATGTTATAGATGATTCAGACTATACAAAAGAGAAGATGCTATTGGCTCAGAAATTAGTTGAGCAAATTGTTTTAATGGCACAGAATCTTTATAATATTGCAGTGATTGAAAGAGCAATAAATGATGACTAAATTAAAAGTAGCAGTTTGTATTCCAGCGTTTTCAGATCCAATTAATATAGATGGATGTGTCAAAAGTATATTAGAATCAAACAGCGACCATTATGAATTAGATATATTACTTTTTAATAATTCAAATAGGCAAGATATTATTTCACTCTGTAAAGAATTGTCCTATGAAAATGAAGAAATAAGATTATTTGACAATCGTACAAACAGAGGATGTTCTGTGTGCTGGAATGATGCAATAGAGCACGTTTTTGTAAATGATCAAAATAAATATGCTGCATTAATAATTGTTAATGATGACACCAAGTTTAACAATAATTCTTTTGTTGAGCTTGTAGATTATGTAACTAAGAATCCAGACCAAGTTGTAATTAAAGGCGCTGGGTATTCTGTTTTTGGATACACTAGACTTGCTTATGAAAAACTGGGCTACTTTGATGAGAATATTTATCCAGCATATTTTGAAGACTCGGATTTTTCTGCTCGTATTCAAAACGCAGGTTTTAGTGAAATTGATTATGCTGTAGATATTTCTCATATTGGCAGTTCTTCGATACCATCGAATAACTTAAGAAGAACATTTGAAGAAGTTTATTTGCCAAGAACTAGAGCTTACTATCATAAAAAATGGGGTAATCCAATTTTACATGATGGTTTCCCAATTAAAAACAACTATCCTTTCAATCGCTCTGGCACTGGTTTTCGTATTCCGCTTCATACAAGAAAAGGTCCTTACCACTATGCAAATCTTAAAAAAGATATTGCTTTTGCGTATGATAAGTTTGATGAATTAAAGTCTACACGCTCAGATATAAATATGCACTTAGAAACTATTTATAAGTATGCTCAAAAATGTGATGTTGGAATCGAGTTTGGTTGTAGATCAGGCAACAGCACTTTTGCATTATTATTAGGACTTCAATATTTATATTCTTGTGATATTGACCATTTGCAATCTACTTATGATTTCTTGAACCCTTATTTTGGAGATAGGTTCATAAGATATCAAGGCTATAGTTTTGACTTTGACCTTATTGAAGAAGCAGATTTATTATTTGTTGATTCTGCTCACACATATGAAACTGTTAGAAAAGAATTGTTATTGCATGCATATAAAATTAAAAAGTATATAATTTTTCATGACACTGTATCTTTCGGAATTACTGGTGACGATGGCGGTGAAGGTATTTTAAAAGCAATCAATGAGTTTTTAGAAGCAAACCCAGAATGGAAAATAGTTCACCAAGTAGACTATAATAATGGACTAATGATTATAGAGAGGCAATAAAAAAATCCCCTTTCGGGGATTTTTTTATTTCTTTTTAGGTTGAATGTTAAACTTTCTTCTAAAGCCTGCTGTAAGTGCAGAATCTAGCGATGCACCCATTTTAGCCATTTTTGACAATGTCATATCTCCGACTTTGCCATCAGCAGGTAACCCTAATAATTCTTGAACTAAAGCAATAGTGGCAGGTGAAGCATCGACAGCAAATGTAGGAACATCATACATTGCTGGAGCTTGTCTTAGTAGGGTTGTAAAATTAGGGGCTTTTTGTTGTAAAGCTGCGATAAATGGTACGTTATATTTTAATTCTTCATCAAATTGAGATAATTTCATGAACTTGTTATGTACAACGTTTGCTTCAACGAAATGACCATTCTCTTCTAATTGCTCTGCTAATTCTGCAAGTGCTTTTAATTCACTTAATCTATTCATATTTAACCTCAAAGGATGTTTGCTTATTTTTTCTTTTACAGGAGAGATTAATCCTTTTTCCCATGCCTTTTATATGACCAAGTGTAAAGCCCATAAAAATTGACACAAATAAAAACTATGTGTGTAAGTATTGGTGCGATTTGTTTAGTGCTTCCAAAGTAAAACAGCCAAAGAGTGTCAGAAGCCATGAACAAGAACCAGCAAATCGGGTTTTTTCTAATATTAAAGAAAATACCTGTCAATGAAAAGAATGCCGCAATATAACTTAGAATCATCGCTTTCCCCTTTAACGAATCATCACAGAACAAAGACGCAAATTATTTTTTCTTATTTTTTTACCCTAATTCCTCTCAGATTTATTAAATGAAAGGTATAAGAAGAATATGAATTATGATTTATGTGATGCGCTTAACAGAAAATTAGTTAAGTATCATCAATTTTACGATGGAAATTGGACAGGTAAAAGCAATCTTAAAAATCCAGCAGAGTTTGATCAAGCTTTAGGCTCTATTGATTCTGAATTATTTTTGGAATATGAAGTTAGCATAAATGAAGCAAATATTATTCCAAATATTTATGGTCACTGGATATATAGGGATGGTAAACTATCTGGGTTAGTTGTTGATCACGAAGCAATTTCAAAGCGATTAGTTTCTGAAGGTATGGAACATCGTGGAAGAGGCAGTGCTACAACAGAACTAATGAATGCTGCTGGAGTTATTAAATTATTAGTAAACCCAGGAAAAGCTATGTTTATTGAATGTTATATGAGACCTACCTTAGATCAATTATTAACATTGAAAGACATAGAAAGGCCTATCTTACAAAACAATGGTATGATCGGCTGGCGTATATTGGATCGTAAAGGCAGGGGTGTAATGTATGAGGGAACAGATCTTGAAAAATTACACAAACTACCTTGGTCTAAAATTAAGTAAGGAAATCAGAATGTCTAGTAAAAATGGTTATGTTTATATCACGGTTAATGAACTTGAGGAGCTTATGAATCAAGCTAAGACATCCAAGTCTAACAAGTTTAAGAACATAGTGTCAAATATTTCTCAAACAATTGATAAGCAGAATGAAATTGATTCATTAAAGTTTATCTCTGCTGCCGAAACAAAGTTCAGCAAAATTAAAGCTGACGCAAGCAATCCTGAAGTTGTTTTGTTTGACGAAGATGCGAACATTTCTTTATTGAAAGATGGTGCATATGTTCAAGCTTGGCTTTGGGTTGACAATTCTGATATTAAGGTAAAGAAGACTTCCCGCAGAAAGTCTACTGCTGTGTAGAGGTAATTATGAGTATTGCAAGATGGTACGCAGTTCATGTATTTACGCAGCATGAACAAAAAGTAAAAACCTTAATTGAAAAGCTTGCTAAGAAACAAAATATGCAAGACAAGATTCAACAAGTAATTATTCCTGTTGATAAAGAAGTTAAGGTCAAGAATGGCAAGAAGTGTGAAATGGAAACAAAAGTATTTCCTGGATACATTCTTGTTAAAATGGTGATGGATGACAACACTTGGAACTTGGTAAAAAGAACTGAATATGTCACCAATTTTGTATGTTCCACTGCAAATAAGCCTGTACCGATTAAAGATTCTGAAGTTAAAAGAATCTTAGAATCATTGGACCCTAACCGTGGATTTAAACCTAAGAAAACATGGGCAAAAGACATGTTAATTAGGGTAAGTGATGGTCCTTTCATTGATCTCACAGGAAAAATTGATGTTGTTGATGATGAGAAACAAAAACTCAAGGTCATGATCAATTTATTTGGAAGAGATACACCAGTGGAATTAACATTTGATCAGGTGGAAAAGACCTAATAAAAAAGAGCTTCTGAAAGGAAGCTCTTTTTCTTTATAACACCTGTATGTCAAAATGGGGTTTAATTGGTCTTGCTTGGGGAGATGTAATGGCCTCTCTAGAAGTTGCCAAAAAGAAAAACATCCGCAAAATTATCTATGTTGGACCTTATTCAAACATAGCCACTTTTATTGCAGAACAAGATTTTATAGATGAAGTAGAGTTTAGAACTTACGACTTCGACAAAAGATATGATTTTATGAAATATTTTTGTCGTATGGCTAATCAAGATTATGTAAGTGATCAAATAAATTATATTTACAATTTATTTAAACTTCAATCTGTTTGCAATTTAGAAGATATAGAATCATGTCAATGTGATTGGTCTGCTACTGTTGACGTAATTGAAATGCCAGAAGATTTAAAAGTACCATTATCTTCAAAATTAGAGGCTAGACAATTATTAGGTGATGTTGAAGATTTTATTTTAATTCAATCTCAAAGCAATCATTCAAATGCAGAAAATGCTCACTGGCCTTATTGGGATGATTTTATTAATTATGTAGTTGAAAATAACAATGGTAAGACTATTGTTTTAGTTGGTGAAAAGGCTGTTGAATCTGAGTCTAATTCAAAAATATTAGATTTACGTGGAAAGACTAGCTCCGCAGATGTAGTTTTTTATTTAGCAGAGTTGAGTAGTTTAGTAATTACAGTTCCAAATGGTGTTTATCATTGGTGTAATATTAAAGATTTAAATGCTATCAATATTTCTCAAAGATCATTTCATCAGTGCAATCCATTTTATAGAACAGTTAATTCTTTAAATTGCAAGGATGTATTTTTTATTCATGGTTTAGACAGGGCAATTTATCTATACAATCACCAAGAAAAAACAAGATTGGAAGATATAAAGCCAGGTGAGTTCATTCCTAAAAATATCTTCATAAAACGTGGTGAATTAAAAGACAGAATAAGCGATACAAAATTAGGCGCAATAGATGAAATATTTAAAATCTATAAGAATGAAAATTGGATGTTTACAAAAGAGTTTCCAATACAATACATTTGGAATGGATTAAAATATTTACCTGAAGAGCCTAAAATAATCAGTCCTTCTTTGCTGATGTTAAATGAAACTGAAGATGTATTGGAATTATTTAAAAGAAAGTTCGTTGATTCCAAAAGAATTATTGGCTTGCCTGATAAATACATTTTATTTACCAAGTATGCATTTTTAAAAGAAATTAAAATCGTACTAAAACATATTGAAGCTTTATGTTTTATCAATATATTTAAAGCTGATCCTGAAATTGAAAATATCTTGGAAGAATACTTTTATTTAGAAGAAGTGTCAACCCATGAAGTCAAATTATATAAGAATAAAAAAACCCTCCGTTAGGAGGGTTTTTGTTTAATAACTTTCTATAATTGGCAATATGGAACTAAATGATATTCCTGTACCAACAAGTTTATCTACTTTAAATCTTACCCAATATCTTTCTGGGTCATGAAGAGAAGTAACAGGTGGAGTAGTCCCAGCTATAATTTGATTAAATTGATTAGTAATTGGGTCTAATGGTAAAGAAAGTCCAGTTCCAGAGAGTTTAGTGGTTTTCCACAAATTGGACATTGCTGGCAAACCTTTATTTTCTATGATTCCTGAAAATCTCATTGTGTCTAATCCTGTACAAGATGTATCATCAATAATTGTCATGCCAGTAGAAGACCATGTGGTACCATTCCAGTATTGAACTGTAAGAGCAGCATTTGTACCACCTACAGATGCTAAGTTAAACTCCCAATGTTCAAGCTTCTTTGTAGATCCAATATATACATAATCAAATGTAGAAGCAAAACCAGCTCTTGAGGCATTTTCACCACCTCTTCTTGTAACCACACCAGTTATATCGTAAATGCCAGTTGTTGTTCCGCCTAAACCAACTTGATCTTTAACCATCAAGACTCTATAAGAATTATTATTTTCTACATTTAAAGAGTCAGCATTTAAATAAGTATTAGGAAGAGCCTTCTTTCCAATTACTTGACAATGCATGTTTACATTAGAAAGAGCTGCTGACGTGTAAACTAGAACATTTAAAAATGGTCTACCATATTGATTATTGACGTATGCGCCATCATTGTTAATTGAATAAGTTACGAAGTAATTTGTTTTTGCTTTACCAACTTTGTCAGTATCATCAGTATATACAATGTGCTCTAAATCATTTGTGCTATATCTGAAGTGTGCTGCATTGTTAAGAATGTTCACTGAATCAACAGTCATGTTAGTTGCAGTTGTATTCCATATGTTAATTTGATTTACATTAGAACTTGCATACCAAGGAATAGTAAAATAAAATGTATCGGTAGTTCCGATAGCATATGCATTTACTGTTTCAATTAATTGTTGATAATATAACCCATTGACTACACTCATGTTCAATACTCCATATTTGAGGCTCTATTTTAATATTTTCTGTTGCTCACTTTTTTTATCCTTGTAATTGCAAAACAAGAGGTAAAGGGTGTAAAATACTAATGGACCTTACCTCTCTCATTATCGTCTATCATAAAGGGAAGGGCGCTCTGTTAGTTTGGTAAGGTCAAGATTTTTAGAGGAATTACATGAAAGTACAATACGTATCAATTCGTCCAACAGAAACAGCAGAGGAAAAAGGCTGTTATTCTTTTACTCCTGAACTCTTAGCATCTGTAGGAGCTAGGTATTCAAGAAACAATGAAGGTTTGGATGCGATTGCTTCTAAGATTGATTGGGATAATCAAGATAAATCTGTTGATGGCATTTTTAAGATGCTTGATTACGGTCATGCTTCTATTGCTGACATGACTCCTATTGCTTTATTTATTGATGATATTACTCTTCATGCAGCATTTTATCTTTGGACTATCTCTCCTACCGCTGGTGGACAAGAGTGTTCAACAAGATACATTAAGATTGATGAGTCAAGTGCTGCAACTGCTGAAGAACTTGGGATGCCACCTCAATATGTTCCGGCATATAATCAATTCGTAAAGTCTGCATTTGAAAATTATCGCAAATGTCTTGAAGCTTGGACAAAGATTGCTGACACCAATCCACAAGTTACTAAGATTCCAAAGCATCTACTAGAATCAAATGAAACAAAAGTAAAGAAGCAAGTTGAAAGAATGAAGAGAAACTATGCTTTTGATCGTGCAAGAGTTCATTTGCCTGTAACTGCTAAGACTGGTGTAATGATGATTCAATCTGCAAGAGCATGGGCATATATTGCTTCTCATTTGCGTTCACATACACTTAAAGAATTGGTTGTCTTGGGTGCACAAATTGCTGAAGCGCTTGCAATTGGTGCTCCTAGATTGACAAAACATACTGAACCTACTGTTTCTCATGGCAAAACAATTGACAATGAGTTTGTTATTCTTTTGGGTCAGGCCAGTTTGTTTCAAAGATCTTTATCTGATTTCCAATATATAAACAATGACAATTTGCTTCCACAAACATTCCTTAAAGTCAATGATTTGTTTGATAATGAAGATGATTTAAAAAATGCATTACAATTCCGAGAAAACAGATATTCAATCTTTGGTAATGTAGCTCAAAGAATGTCTGTCACTTTCTCTTGGATGGGAATTAGTTTTGGAGAAATCAGAGACTTAAATCGTCATAGGACTGGAACAAGATTTACAAGCATGGTTCCTCTTGGTTTCTATGATGCGGTTGATGAGCTTGAGGGAGTAAATAATATCTCTTGTGAAGTTATCAGAACTGCAAGTGATGACTGTAAGGGAGATTCAAAATACGCAAGAAGTATTTTGCTTGACAATTGCAGCAGATATATTTATTTTACTAAGCTTGGCACACAGTATTACTTTGAGCATTCTACACAAGTTGACAAGTTTATTTATGAGATGGAGCTTCGCACAGGAGTTGGATCTCACTACAAGTATGCTGAACACTGTAAAGAGATGCTTGCAAGATGGTTTGAACTTTACCCAGGTACAAAGGGTATGATTTTTGAGGGATCTGCAGAACCGGAGTAAGTTATCTAAAAAGAATTGCTTTTGTTCCGTTCTTGTGAAGGATGATTTTGTATGAATTGGGTGGATATTCTTCTCCCATAGTAAAATACAAAATCATCCCTTCTTTTGTTAATTCTCTTTTAATTCTAGTTAATTCGTCTTCTGTATGATTTTCATCAATAATATATAGAGAAATTAAATCAGTTCTGCTGTTAATTGAAAATGACAACACCATATCAATGATTTCTTGATATTTTATAATGTTTTTAATTAGTCCAGTATGTATTTTAATATTCTCAATAGATGTAATTTCTTTTATAGCTTCACAAAATGGTGCGGTATCAACTTCTAATCCCATCAACGCATTGGAAACTTCTAAACCTAAACTTATTTCATCATATTCATCTTGCTTTTGATTTTGATTAATTGTTTCTATAAAGTTTGTGTCATTTAAAACCACATATTCTCTAGTAAATCCAATTAAATCTTTATTTTTTACAAAGTCAAGTTTTTCATTCAAATAATTAATAGTTTTTGTCAAAGATTCTTCATCGCAATAGTTTGAATCTTTGAGCATTAAGATGTTTTGATATTTTGGGCTGGAGTACATTAAAGCTCCTCGAATACAAATATCCATCTTGTCTTTTGAGTTTATGATGTTATTCAAATTAAGAAATATATCAGAATCTTTTCTCCAATTTAATTTCTTGACATCTAGCCTTTCAGAAGTTAAAATGAAGCATCTCGTTAAGAAAGTGAATTGTGAAGACCAAGCTGCATACTCTAATGCTTGATAACTGGAATCACAAACAAACACTAATAAACTTTGCACCATAATGTTTTTATAAGGGATTTGATTTTATCACTCCCTTTTGATACAATGGTCTATCACACTGGGAGTTACAGTTATGCAGGAAAGCCATCGCCCTAATTGTTTTGCTAATGTCGTTGGGCAGCAAGACACCAAGGATCTGCTTCAAATCAAAATCAATGCCTACAAGAAGACCAATAAGAACATCGGTCATATCTTGTTCTTAGGCCCTCCGGGTACAGGTAAGACTACCCTTGCTACTGTTGTTGCCAACGAAATGGGTGTTGGATTTCAGAGCATCATGGGCAACAGGATTAAGACTTGGGGTGATTTGTACAATGTCATCAAAAACATTGAAACAAACGACATTGTCTTCATTGACGAAATCCATTGTTTGACTGAAAAGATGCAAGAGTATCTTTACGGAATTATGGAAGACTTCACATATACCCTTGAAGACAAAAACCTCTCTCGCCCAGTGGTAATGAAATGCAACAAGTTCACACTTATTGGGGCTACTACTCATGGCGGACTTTTGAACGGTCCATTTCTGAGCAGGTTCCATAATATTGTCAATCTTGTTCCATACACCAATGCTCAATTAAAAGACTTGGTTGTTTCTTCATGTTATCGACAATTTGGCCTTGATATCCCAGAGAATATTGCTGGAACCATTGCCAAGTTGTCTAATAAAACTCCACGTAAGGCAAACACCATCTTGTCTAACCTGTTGGAAATTGCTGAAGGAACCATCAAAGGTAAAGTTTACTCTTCTCATCTCACTTATGAATTACTTCAGAAAACTTTGATGATGATGGGCATTGACCCTATCGTTGGTTTTGACAGGGCGCAACGAAATTACATTGGTGTCTTGACTCGTGAATATACAGCGACCAACAAAGCGCTTGGTATCAATCCTTTATCAAACATGTGCAAAGAGCAAAAAGAGACAGTTGAAAACTTTATTGAGCCTCTTCTGCTTTCTGACATTGAAGTGAATGTTCCCCAACTTGAAATCTCTATCAATGGACCAATGATAAAACTTACCAAGAATGGACGTGTTGCCACTCAAAATGCAATAAAGTACCAGAAAATTATGCAACAGTACCAGCAACAACTGAAGTGGTTCCCAAACGAAGATTTCTCAATTTAATCTTATGTATAAAAGAGAGTGGACAATCGTTCACTTTCTTTTTTCAATCTATTAAGGAAATTATATGCCAGCCAAACAATTAGTTTTTAATGAAGAAGCCCGTAGAGCAATGGAACGTGGCTTAAATGTAGTTTGTGATGCAGTTCGTGTCAC
>Ga0102828_1000159_pt1 | contig 12072 bp, 7 predicted proteins | sample ColrivemetaGS541_FD_78196 | JGI IMG/M metagenome (GOLD analysis project Ga0102828, IMG submission 78196) | Estuarine microbial communities from the Columbia River estuary - Freshwater metaG S.541 | ecosystem: Environmental > Aquatic > Marine > Intertidal zone > Estuary | place: USA: Columbia...
CAGTACTGCTACTGTACGATAATATAGCATCAAATGTGGTTGAACGCTTGTATACCCAGCACTCAATAGTAAAGTCACCTGAACCAATTAAGTATGTGTTTGATGTTGGCAGTGCTAAGTAATCACCACTATTATCAAAATACATGCTGCCACCAAATGTTTGCGGTGAGTAGTCTTGTGAGTTTGAAGTTGTGTAACCAAAGGGGTTAAATGCACGTGGTGTAGTATTGCCAGCCACAGTTAATGCAAAATTATTAATGCTATTGTCACGAATAGTTGCCGATTGGCAAGTTAATAAACTTGTACCACTTACAGCTGTTAATGGACTAGTAGGTGGTGTAAAGTTAGCTGTGTATAGTGCTGTACCGTTAACAATACGTAAATTACTTATATAACCACTAGTTTGTGCACCAGTTCCGCCGTTATATTGTTCTTTTCCAATATACGAAGTTGTACCAGAGAATGTATTTGAGGTAGTTAAAGTGCCTTGAGAAACACCATTTAAGTACGCTGTAATTGTTGTCCCACTACGAACAAATGCAACGTGTGCCCAGGTATTAGCAGTTACAGTACCTGTGCCTGCAAATGCAGTTGTATTAGCATAAGCAATTCCTAGTTTCGCTGTAGTATTAATAAAAAACAACACTCCAGGATTACTTAAGTCGTCTCCAATACAAATAATAGGCTGATTAATGCTAACACTGTTTAGATGCACCCAAGCTTCAATAGTAAAGTTGCCAGACAATGTTGTTCCAGGAGACCCGGTAAACGTCAAAGCATCACCCGTACCATCAAAATACACACTGTGTGACCGCGGCGTTTGCGTTACAGTTGCAAATGGTGAAAACTTTTGCGTGCTTGGTGTGCCTGTTAAAGTAACTGCGTATCTGTTAGGACTGTTATCAACAAATGATTGAGATTGGCAGGTCAGGAGCGATGTGTTTGCTATTGGGGTTAAGGGTGCTGTTGGCGGTGTAAACGTTGATGTGTAAACTGCTGTTCCGTTAACAATGCGTAAATTACTAATATAACCATTATATCCGCCAACACTTCCGGGATCACGTGCAATATATGTAGTTTCTAAAGAACCAACCGTACCAGAATTTGTGTAAGTTGCCGCATCAGCAACTCCATTAATGTATATTTTGGCAACACCAGCATTACGAACTAGTGCTATATGTGTCCAAGTATTTAATGGAACAGTAAGAGAAGTCGTTATTCTAGCTGATGCTGGAGTATAGTAAACAACTTGTCCGCTAGTGTTAATCCATATTTCCCAAGTCTGTCCAATAATAGCACCATTGTTTGGCACACTTGTTACGTACACCCAACATTCAACTGTAAAGTCAGCAGTCATTGCTTGAATTGTTGTTTGAATATAATTTGATTGTCCGGGACTAAAATAATTTGACCAATTAGCTCCGTAGGGACTAAACGATCCTTGAGTGGTGTTGCCAAAACGTGTGACCACACCACCAAGCGTTGAGCTGTCAATAAATTGTGAATTGTTGTGTGGTTGATTTGTTTGGCAGGTTAACAAACTGGTATTTGTAATAGCTGTTAATGGTTGGACAGGTGGCGTAAATGCAGCAGTATAAACAGCTGTGCCTTTGATAATACGCAGATCGCTAATATATCCAGTTGTGTATAGCGGTGAAGAGTTTAATTGAGCTGTTGCTATTGTTAAAGATGCACCAGTTGCAGCTATAGTTCCTTCTGTTGCAGTAGTGTTTATTTGAGTTCCATTTAAGAAAATTCTTAATGATGTTCCAGATTTACTTACTACAATATGATTCCATATATTTAATGGTAAACTAACTGTAGCATCGGAAATAACATTACCGCCCATAGCCCACCTAAAATATCCTGCGTTTCTCCATTGCAGTACCCACTCAGAGCCAGCACCATCCCATTTTCCTATTAAATTTTGATCTGCTGATGTTGTTGCAAACCACCATAATTCAATTGTGTAATCTCCTGATCCAAATTCAAATGCAGTTTGATCCCCTACACTTAAATAATCTCCAGTACCATCAAAATACGTCGATCCGTATGTGCTATAACTAGTGTTAGGTGTAAACGGATCAAACGCACTAACAGCTACATCACCAGTTTTGGTCATGGTATAGGCATTTGTTGACAAATCAACTAGTCGATTTGACTGACAAGTTAACAAGCTTGTGTTAGCAACGGCTGTTAGTGGTGTTGTGCTTGGTGTAAAGTTTGTGGTATAAACTGCAGTACCTTTTACAATACGAAAATTGCTTAGGTATCCAGTAGTGCCATAGGACACACCATCATAACCGTTAGCACACAAAATAGGTCGGTTTGTTTGAGCAGGATAGTTTAGGGTATCTGCATAAGTACTGCCAACTTGAGTACCATTTAGGTATAGTTTTGTTTGATTACTAGACTTAACTAGAGCTACATGAGCCCATTGTGCTGCTTTAACCGCCCCAGCACCAGAAGTAATAAGCACAGTAGCACCTTGAAAAGTCACATACCTTATAGTTCCATCGCTTGTTACGTCAAGATAAATTCGGTTTGTTGGTGAAACGACCCCACCTGGACACGTGTCCAAGATTAAAAATTGAGGTGACAAAGTGTTTGCATAAAACCAAGTTTCAATGGTAAAATCCCCAGTACCAAAATTTACAACACTACCGTTGCCAGTTACCACTAAGCTATCACCAGTACCGTCCCAATAATTTGAGTAGTATCCAGGCGTATAAGGATTAAAGTTTGATGGCTTTGTGTCGCCTACTACTGTTACAGCAAAGTTATTTGCGGACACATCTGTTGCAAAAGGCAATGTTGTATTCTCTGAATTCAACAATAGTGTAGTATAACGCCAGTTTGCATCTGCAGCAACTGAAACAGTCCAAGTAATAGTTTGTTGAGCAGTTTTACCAGTAACTGCAGCTGTGGCAGTTGCTGTAGTAGTGGTAGTACCTGCAACAGTGGGGGTACCGCTAACTACGCCATTACTAAGGTTTAAGCCAGTGGGCAGCGTATCAGTTGCATAACTAACTGTTTGACCTGCAGCACTAGTGGCTAACAGTGTGGCTGTTGATAGCGCGTCTTGTGCTAATGTTACTGTGTTTGAACTAGACCAAGTAACCACGTCAGGGTTAATGGTTAGTGAAAACTGACGATCTGTGTCTTGCAGTTCACCATCAGTTGCGCGAACTGTAAATGTATATGTAGTAGATCCACTTACAAGCGGACTTGTGCCACTAATAGTACCATTGGAGTTTAGTGTAGCTCCGCTCGGCAGTGTGCCTGAAAATACTGAATAAGTAACAGCACTATTACTAGTTGCTGATAAGGTGCTTGAAATAGCACCAGTTTCATAAACAGTGCCCAAACTACCTGCTGCAGTTGACCAAGCTGGAACGCCTGAATACTGTATACCAGGCACTGCAATTGCAGTTGATCCGTCTAAGTTAACCACATAAAGAATGTAACTGCCTGCGGATAATGCAGGTGCAGTAAATGTAATTTGTGTGCTAGAAACAACTGTGACCACACTCACAGGTGTGGTGTTGATTAAGACTTTTGCACCACTAGCAAAGTTTGTGCCAGTTAAGGTAATCAAACCTCCGCCAGCAACATCAGTGGCAGTATCATCACCACCATAACCAATTTGAGAAATTGTAGGGGACGTAGTTCCACCACCTGTGGTGTTACCCGTCCCGCCTTTAGCGGCCGACAATACGCCATCAGCACTTAAGCCGTCTGAGAAATTTACTAGTCTTTGTGCTATGCTCATTGTGTTCCTTTATTACGCCACAGCGTAACGAATAATTACTATACCAGATCCGCCTGATCCACCAGTGCCGCTTGTTAACCCATGACCACCACCGCCACCGCCTGTGTTTGCAACGCCATTTCTAGCAGATGCGGTTAATTGAGAGCCTCCGCCAGCTCCACCACCGTTTCCGCCTGCTGCTCCTGCTCCGCCACTGTTATTATTGTAGTAACCAGCACCACCACCGCCTGCAAACCATCCTGATGGAGAGCCATACGCTGTAAAGTCAGAATAATACAAACCTGCTCCACCTGTTCCTGCTCCACCAGCATTGCCATCCGCACCGGCTGCACCTGCACCACCACCTCCACCGCCTGCGTAGTGTGGTGCTCCATCACTGACGTTTGCACCACCGTTGTTGCCTTGACCAGATGTTCCACGACCACCAGTATTTGCTGCGCTTGTTCTAACAGAGCCGCCTCCAGAACCTCCTGATGCTCCGTATCCATTACCAGTACTTACACCATTTGATGCATTAAATCCTTCTGAACCAGAACCTCCACCGCCAATAGCCGTTAAAGATCCAAATACAGAATTAGAACCATTAGCTCCACGAATACTTAGAGATCCAACACCAGTACCGCCTGCACCAACTGTTACTGTGTAATTTCCAGAAGTAACAGAATAATTTCCACTATATAGTAAACCACCTGCTCCACCTCCAGCTGCACCATTTGAACATCCTGCACCACCTCCACCAGCTACTATTAAGTATTGAATATAAGAGCCTGCAGGAGCATCTATAACACTAAATTCGCCACTAGTAGTAAATACGTGTGTTCTGAAGCCTCCACTAGTAGTAACTGTTCCGCCTGTAGCTTCTATTGCCCCAATATAGTTTAAATTATTCCAGTTGCCGTTATGGTATATCTCAAGACGATTTGTAGTAGTGTTTACTCGTGTAGCACCTTGATAAACTGTTCCAGGTCGCTGTGCAGTTGTACCCGATGGTAAGTCAAAATAACCTGTACTTGAGTTTGATTGATCACTAACAGCAGTTGGAGTAACAGATACTAAACCCCAACTAGCCGCAGTACCATCAGTTGTTAGATATTTTCCTGAATTAGTTGCTTGGGACGGAAGTGACGCTCCGCCACCGGCTGAAGATTTTGTCCAAGCTGTGCCGTTATAGGTCCAGGTGATGGAATTGTAGACATAGGTTTGGTTTAGCGTGGGATTTAAAGGAAAAGAAATTGGCATAATTATTGGAACCTATATTTTATAATTGCAAAACCAGAACCACCATTACCACCATAACTAGTGCTCCAATCGCCTGCACCTCCGCCACCACCTCCTGTGTTTGCAGTACCGCTTGTTGCTTGCGAAAAAGATGTAGTAGTTAGTGTAGGTGCCCACATATATAAAGTTCCTGTTGTTTGCTGTGTTTGACTATTTGCATGGCCTAATATATGCATATTTAGTGCACCTGAAGCAGGGGCAACCACTGAATGAGATATTTTTGTCCAAGTATTTGCGTTTAATCCATCTGCAGAAGTATAAGTTTTATTACCAGCTACAGTGTCCCATGCTTGGCTATTATTAAAAGCTACGGCAAAATTAGTAGCAGTTCCAAGTTTAATCCATACTGTGAATATATAAGTAGTGCCTGCTGTTAAACCGCCTCTGGGATAATACATATCCCAACTATTAGCGGTTGCATTCATTAACGTTGCTGTTGCACTACCATCTGGTGCTATACTATTTGTGTTTGCTTGACTAGCGTTATTATATGTCCAGGTAGAGAAGTTAACAGATTGTGGCATCCATCCATTATGTGAAGAAACAAGGCCTGCACCACCACCTCCACTACCACCACTACCAGCAATAGCAGTACCATATCCACCACCGCCTCCACCACCGCTAATATAGTAACTAGATGAGACTAGTTGACCAGTCGTAGATCCACTAATTGGATTAAGCACACCAACTCCACCACTACCTGCAGTAGCACCAGAAGCTGCACCACCAACGGCACCTGCACCACCACCACCACCGCCTACAGCATTAGATACACTAGATCCAGCTGCTACACCACCATTGTTGCCTTGACCTGAAGTGCCTGTACCAATATTAGCTGAAAGAGTGCCAGAACCACCAGCTCCACCACCGCTTCCACCGTTACCAGCTTTTGCTACTGAACTGGAGTTATATTCTCCACCGCCACCGCCACCTGTGGCTGAAATGCTGTTAAAAACAGTATCGCTACCAGAAGTACCTACAGCCAGTGAGCCTACACTATTAGTTCCCCCAGCCCCAATAAGTACAGGATACGCTCCTGCAGAAATACTTAAAGCATTGTTATAATAGTATCCGCCTGCACCACCTCCTCCACCGTAGCCAGTGCCACCGCCTCCACCTCCTGCAACCAGTAATACTTCTACAGTAGAACCAGCCGGAGCGTCACTAAGTGTAAAAGTTCCTGTAGAAGTATATGTTAGAGTTCTAAAATTACCAGATGTAGTAACAGTAGCTCCACTTGAAGTAGCGGTCATTAAGCCAACATATTGCATATTAACCCAAGCAGTGCCGCTATACATCTCTAAATAGTTGGTTTGAGTATTAAACCGTATTGCTCCTGCGGTAACACTACCAGGTCGTTGAGCTGTTGTACCTGTAGGTAAATCAAAATACCCTGTACTTGTATTAGCCTGGTCGCTTACAGCATCGGGCGTAGAACTACCCCCACCTCCGCCGCCTGCTAAAATCCATGAACCACCAGCGTATACATTTAAATCACCGGTTTCTGAATTTAACCAAAAAGAACCTGTTTGTGGACTAACTGGAGCAGTGGCAGCAACTACTGTGGCTGCTCCGCCACTGGTAGTTCCAGTTCCACCTTTTTCAGCACTTAAGACACCATTTGAGTCTAAGCCCTCTGCTAATTTTGCTAATCTTGATGCTGTGCTCATGGTAGTCCTTTACTTATTACTGTGCCGCTGGTGCTGGAATTTCGTCCCAAGCTTGTGCAGTTTCATTCCAACGATACATTTTGTCGTCTGTAGGCATTGCTACAGGAGGTTGCCATAAGCAACTGTTAGTGTCTAAGGTCCACGATGCGTATGGTTGTGGAGGTACAAAACAATCTTCTGTGGCATTGTATGTATACCCAATACCCGCAAAGTTTTTGCGTAGTGGTGTACCGCCTTGTAGGTGCACTCCACCATGTGTGTTGTATGATGTTTGAATCCATTCACCAGGACTTGTGTCCACGAATGTTTCGAAAAATTCTGGCTCAGCAACGATTACTTGTGTTACTACGCCATCTGTTACTTTTGCAAAATGTGCCATTATTGAAACCTATATTTAATTATAACGATACCAGATCCACCAGTACCACCGTAGTTATTTGAATTGTAGTGTGCACCACCACCACCACCACTGCCAGTATTAACACCAGCATTACCGCCAGGTACGTTTGTTTGTGAACCCAGTGAACCATCAGTGCCATTAACGCCTGGATTAAGTCCGCCAGTACCGGCTAAACCGCTAGTTGTTGAAGTTTTGGGGGCTCCACCGCCACCGCCACCTAATCCGCCATTACCTGCTACACCGCTATAACCAGCTCCGCCACCACCAGCTGCCCAGTATAGGTTAGTGCCATTAATTGCGTTTTGTACGCCATTACCCCCATTAGCAGGATTTACACCGCCTGCAGCACCAGCACCGCCACCACCAGCTGGATACCACTGACCAATACTGTTACCGCCGTCAAAACCTTGACCAGGAGTACCTAGACCTTTGTTTGTTGTATATTGTCCGCTGGCTCCGCCACCACTGCCCCCAGTCCGTCCAGGTCTGTCACCATATTGGTGACTACTACCACCTCCGCCTCCGCCAATGGCATTTGCTAAAGTTGTACCGCCTGTAAGACTAATAGAGCTATTGTTACCACTACTGCCTGCAAGTACATTTGTACCGGCTGGTGCACCTGCTCCACCGGCACCTACCGTAATAGGATAAGTTCCAGAAGTTAATACTACATTGGTTGCGGTAAGTAAACCACCACCACCTCCGCCACCACCCATGTCAGCACCGCCTCCACCGCCACCAGCTACTACTAAATAGTCAACAGTTGAGTTTGCTGGTGCACTAGTGATAACAAAATTATCGCTTGATAAAAAAGTGTGAATTTTAAAATCACCTTGAGTAGTAACTGTACCGCCAGTTGCGGAAATGTACCCAAAATACTGTACTACGCTCCATGCAGCGCCACTATATACTTCTAGTGAATTGTTTGTTGTGTTTATGCGAGTATATCCAGTACTAGGGCTTGCAGGACGTTGTGCTGTTGTACCAGAAGGTAAATCAAAAGCTCCTGTGCTAGTATTGGCTTGATCACTTACTGCTGTGGGAGTAGGTGGTGTTATAACTAGTGTACCCCAACTAGTATTAGTGCCGTTTGTTGTTAAATATTTTCCTGAATTGTTTGTTTGTGTTGGAAAAGCTGAAGCAGCCGTAGGAGATTTTGTCCATCCCTTACCATTATACGTCCAGGTTACTGAATTGTATGTGTATGTCTGGTTTAGGGTTGGACTTAAAGGAAATGAAATTGGCATAATTATTGAAACCTATATTTAATCACTACGACTCCGCTACCACCGGCTCCACCGCCAGCACTACCACCACCACCACCACCACCACCACCACCAGTATTTACAGTTCCTGTTCCGCCTGTTGTAGAAACACTGCCTGCACCACCGCCACCTAGACCAGCTGTTCCAGCTGTTCCAGAAATAGTTCCACCACCACCACCACCTGCATAGTACAGTCCAGTTATAGCGTTTAGTAATCCAACACCACCGTTACCGGCTATATTAGCAGAAGCTACACCTCCAATACCACCTGCACCGCCTCCACCACCAGCAGGTCCAACAGCATTTTGTCCGAATTCTTCTCCGCCATCATATCCTTGCCGAGCTGCATCAGTATAAGTGGATCCAGGGTATACGCCCTTACCTACTGCTTTATTACCGCTACTACCAGTACCACCAGCACCTCCTCCTGAGCCGCCGTTACCACCATTAACTTCTGCAGCACCTCCGCTACCACCGCCAATAGCTGTAACAGTTGTAAATCCTGTTCCAGCTATTGCGCTATTTCCACCTTGTGTATTAGTTGCTCCGCCTGAACCTACTGTAATTGTATAATTAGTTGCACTAACAGTAACACCTGCGCCAGTTAAATAACCACCGCCCCCACCACCGCCTCCATAACCACCACTACCACCACCTCCACCTCCAGCTACAACTAAATAATCTATAGTAGCTCCAACAGGTGCATTGGTAACGTTAAAAGTACCTGTGCTAGTATAAGTTAATATTGCAAAATTACCAGAGTACGAAACTGTAGCTCCAGTATACGTTGCGGTCAATAATCCAACATATAATAAACTTACCCAAGCGGTACCATTGTACATTTCAACATAATTTGTTGTAGTATTTAATCGTGTAGCACCTGTGTAAGCAGTTGCAGGACGTTGTGCTGTTGTTCCAGCAGGTAAATTAAAGTATCCAGTGCTTGTATTGGCTTGGTCACTTATAGCAGAAGGACTTACAGTAGTTATAGTTGGTTTGTCTGTTAAGTCGTTGTAACTGCCGCTAAAAGCTGGTCCAGGATTAACACCTGTTAAAATCCAGTTACCGCCACCGTACACATAAAGGTCACCACTTTCGTTTTCTAACCACATAGCTCCATCTGTAGGGCTTGCAGGTGCTGTTGCGCTTGCTGTAACTGAGGCACCGCCAGCAGAATCTTTAGCCCAGCCTTTACCGTTAAACTTCCAAATATTACTATTAAATGTGTATGTTTGATTTAGTGTTGGGTTTTGTGGGAATGAAAAAGCCATATCTGTCCTTTGTTATACATCAGCTGTATTTGTTGCTGGGAATACGCGGCCTGCTCCCCAAATAATACGAACGGCTCCACTGCCTCCTGTACCTCCGGGTCCGAGACCGTTTAGTCCATAAGTAGCACCGCCTCCGCCTCCGCCGTAATTACCGCCATTACCGGCAGGTACTCGTAAACCTGCTACTGTAGCACCTTCAGAGCCGCCACTACCGCCAGTGCCACCAGTTCTACTAGCCGAAATACCGCCTGTACCTGCAGCACTTTGTCCTAGTATTCCTACGCCGCCGCCGCCTGCTCCTGCTCCGCCACCTTGTGGATCTCCTGGAGCTCCAGAGCCGCCACCGCCACTACCGCCAGTTCCGTTAGAACCATTAACGTCTAAAGTCCCACCAGCTCCGCCAGCTCCTGCATATCCACCAGCTCCGCCACCACCTGCCCCATACCAGCTAACTGCTGCACCACCGGTACCGCCTGCACCACCACCATCTCCTGCATAACTACCTCCGGTTCCGTTAGTAGCTCCTCCACCGCCTAATACGGTTGTGGTATTTATAAAATAGCTATTTGAACCACTAGTAGTGCTAGTACCTCCGGCACCTACAACAACTGTGTAGGTTTGACCAGGCACAACAGTAATATTATTTTTCCAACCAAGGCCTCCGCCTCCGCCACCTACACCGGTATTTTGGCCTCCGTAGCCACCACCACCACCACCACCTATGGCTACAACACTTATGTTGGTAACGCCTGTTGGCGCTGTCCAGCTATACGTGCCTGAAGTGATATAAGCTTGTTGTCCAGAAGGACCAGAAGGTACAAACGGTGTAGAAAACTTTCTTGCTGCTTTTGTACCAGCTCTAGTAGTATTCCAGATACCGTTGGCAGCAAAAAGGTTTAGTGTAGTACTACTTAACAGCCCTCCACGGTATCTTTTAGTCATTAACTTATATCCTCGTAGCTGACGGTTACTACAAGTGCATTTGCCGTTCCAGCAGTAGCACCTAAACTAGAATTTTCTTCTAGGTAGTATTGACTAGATTTATCTATTACGTTAATAGTTGAATTTGCTGCCACAGACATAGTGCCTACGATTGCAAAACCAGTACCACCAATAGCTGCTGCATTATAGTATGAAACTGTAACGGTTGCTGCTGTGCCTGTGGTGTTGCTAACATTTAGTGTGTTTACTTTTAAACACTTACCACTACTAGCTGCATTGCTTAGCACACTAGTGGCACTAGTTGTTGTTAAACTAGTGCCACTTGTTTTGCCTGTTATTGTTGTTGCTCCAATTAAATTTGGTGCTGCCATCTTATCCTCCAAATATCAGCGAATAGCCGACAGTTTTTGCTGCAGAAGCTTCGGAACCTGTGGCACCTGTAGCACCTGTAGCACCTGTAGCACCTGTAGCACCGTCTGCTCCAGCCGGACCTTGCGGTCCTTGACTACCAGAAGCTCCAACGGCAATAACCCACTCAGTGCCTGTGTATATAAAAAATTCGCCAGTAGTAGAATCCATCCAAAACTGACCAGAAGTAGGACTTACTGGTGCAGTATCTCCTATATAGGCTGTACCGTTTGCTCCAGCAGGACCTGTTGGACCTGTAGAACCATTAGTACCTGCAGTTCCTGCGGGACCTGTTGGACCGCCTGCTGGACCTGTTGGACCTTGTGGACCTGTTGGACCGTCGCCCATCATTTCGCGAACTACAATCTCTTGACCAGCTTCTGGCGCAACTAAGAATGTTAGTGTAGTACCGCTTAGTGTATAATCTGCTATAGGTTTAAGTAGTGAACCGTTAGCTACAACTAAAAGACTATCTACAGTATATCCACTATTAATAGTAAATGCTGTTGTAGTACCGTCTCCAGTAAAACTTTCAGTTACAACTACAAAAGGTAAGCCTGTTCCACTAATACCTTGTGGGCCTGTAGCTCCTGTAGGACCTGTAGCTCCATTAATTCCAACAGTTCCATTAGTTCCTGCTGGGCCTGTTGGACCATCGCCACGCATTTCGCGCACAACAATGTCTTGAGAACTACCAGGTGCAATAGCAAATGTTAATGTTGATCCGCTAACAGTATAATCACTGGTTGGTTTTAACACAACTCCACTAACGGTAACTAGTATGTTATCTACTGTGTGTCCGCTGTTAATTGTGAAGTTTGTTGTAGTGCCGTTACCCACAAAACTTTCAGTAACTACAGTAAATGTAGTACCTATAGCTCCTGGACCTGTTGGACCTGCTGTACCTTGTATACCTTGTATACCCTGTATACCTTGCACGCCTTGAGAGCCTGTTGGCCCTGCAACTCCTGTGGGACCTGCTACGCCTTGAGCACCTGCTGGACCTGTAGCACCGTCAACAACTATAGTGCCGTTAGTACCTTGTGCACCTGTAGGGCCTGCAACA
>Ga0102828_1000160_pt1 | contig 12053 bp, 13 predicted proteins | sample ColrivemetaGS541_FD_78196 | JGI IMG/M metagenome (GOLD analysis project Ga0102828, IMG submission 78196) | Estuarine microbial communities from the Columbia River estuary - Freshwater metaG S.541 | ecosystem: Environmental > Aquatic > Marine > Intertidal zone > Estuary | place: USA: Columbia...
GGCATCCTTTGAAAGAAGTTATTATTAACTGTAAAACTTAATCAAGGTAAGTTAAATGAAAAACAATTTCCGCTTTGCACAGCCATTAGATAAACCTCTCAAACCAGAACAAATACCTGGACAGACTATTGAAGAAAAAATTAAATGGTTAGAAACAAATGTAACTAAAGAACTCAAAGACCTAACTGTCCCACAATTATATAGAATATTAGGTGGAGATGTTTCTAAAGAGTCTGAAGAAACTAAAAAGAGATTGATGCCTTATGCCAAAACTATCCCAGCTTTGAGAGATATGATGGCTAAGCTACAACAAATTGAAGGCTCAAATGTTTCACCAGAAGAAGCTGTAAATAAAATTATTGCCAGATTACTTAAAAGAAAAAAACTCATTGTTGTTCAAAAGTTGATTCCTCTATATAGTAAAAAGTCTAGAGCAATTCCTGATATTTCTGAATTATTGAGTTTAAAGACTAAACAAGAAATTGCTGCAGCTAAACACTTTATTGCTGAAGAAATTGCGGAAAAGAGATCTGAAGTAAAAGTTAGATTTAATGCTGACGCTGAAAGACTTTTGGATACTTTTCCAGGGTTAGAGTTTGATGATATCTTGGCATGTATTCTAGTTGCTCCTAATACAGCCAAAATGGATTCTGTCATAAAAGCATATTCCTCAATTGGAGTTAATGATAGTAGAGGGTCATTAGTTGAAAGAGTTAGCCCTCCTGATTTGATGAAGCTTGCTGAAGAAATTAAGTTAATGAAGCAAACTACAGCATCACTAGGACAAGCTAAAATTAGACCTTGGAATGCAATATTAGCTAAAAACCCTAACCAAGAAGGCGTAGAGCAATATGCACACCTTATTGATCAACCAATAGTTTGGAATCTTAAAAATATGCTAGAGCAGGCTGGAGTTGATTTTTCTGGAGCTGTTGATAGAAAAACATTCTTTACTCCAGATAAGAAACCAGATGGTACTCCTTTTACTGACAAAGAAGCATTTGACTACAGAATAGCTCAACTCAAAAAAGTTGTCACGGATGGATATGACAATGAGCATGTTTTATCAATTGTAGAAAGAGATTTTGAAAGAGATGAAGATGGCAATTTAATTAAAGTTGAACCTGCTTTATCAGATGCTGCCTCAAAACTTATTAGATACTACTTCGTAAATATTTCTCAAAGAAGACCAAATAGTTTTACTGCTGACCTGGATGCAGCTGGTTTAAATTATGTTTCTGAAATTATTAACTCTACATTCTTAGCAAAATTAGATGAAAGATATGCTGAGTTTAATTTTAAGATATTATCTAACGACGAAGGATCTATGCTTGAATTATTGAGACAAGAGTTCAATTTAGATGCTATTCCAATGCCAATCTCAATGAAAACACCTGTAGGTTGTCCAACAAATAAATCTTTTATTGTTGACTTTACTATCCCTTGTGATATTTTAGAAGGCTTGGACAATCAAGGTTTACCAGTAATTAAAAAGAAGATTGTTTTAGTTGGTGAATATTTTGGATGGTCTGGTGGTGAAGATTCAGTAGTCGGGTTTGATCCTGATATTGAATGGACAATGCCTGATGGGTCCCCTGCTACACATTCAACTTCAGATTCAGAACAAACACCTATTGTTCCAGGAAGTTTAGTTTCTGGTGCTCAAATGTACAAACTGAGATCTGAATGGAAAGTATTCACTCAAAATATAATTGGTCATATGCTTAACACAACAGCACTTCACTTTAATCCGCAAGACCTTAAAGATGGAATGTCTGTTGCTGAAAAATTGAATACTAAATCAATTATTTACCATTATGACAAAAATGAAAATGCATGTAAAGCTTTGAACATGATTAAAGTTTACACAGCTAATTGTCCTGATGAAAATAACTGTCCAGGTATTGAATACTTGGATTCAAACAATTTCTTCAAAACTAGATTCAATTCTAAAACTGCAATGCAAATTAATGTTGTTGAATCTTATATCACTTATGTTAAGGTTTCTGAAGGATTGAAAACAACAATAGCTCAGTATGGTGGTTCAGATACATTTAGCAGACGTACATGTTTTGAGCATATGCAATATCTTGAAGAATTAGAAACTGAAAAGAGAGAGTTGCTTTACAACCCTAATCCAGCTTCATATCAAAAAATACAAGAGCTCAATGAAGAAATTATATCTATGCGTAATTCTCCATTAGCTAACTTTAAAAATGCTTTAGAACAAACACTTGCTTCAGAAAAGTTCGCTAATAGAATAGGTGCTCTCGAAACTATCAAAGAAAGCATTGAATCTGGAAGAATGAATGTTCCTATGCTTGAATTGAAAAATATGATCAATGAAATTATGAAGGGTGTTATTAGACCTGAATTAATGAGAAGATCCTTCAATGTCAAAAGGTACAAGAAACTCGGAATTAAATAATGCCAATTCTTTCTTCAAACTATATTAGTAATTGGTACAAACTTAAAGATGTTGATACAGATGTTTTTTATGTCATTGAAAATCTAACGTCAACTTTTTCTGTTAACCAAAATAAGAAAGATTTAATTCAAGGTGAAGCTGGCACTCATGTAATGGGAGCTACAGACACAACTTGGACAACAGACCTTAGATCGCCTATTTTAATTCTAGAACAAGATGACGATACTAAAGAAACGTTTCAGGATATCCTTGCAGTTTTTTCAGATTCATATAACAAGCTAAGAACTTTTTACAATGACATAAGCGAAGTTGTAGCTAATGATCCTACGCATCCATCAAGACTTAAACAAAAAGATTTACTCCAAAAAGCTATCTTTGATTTGAGTAGTACAAATGCTGCAAGTCTTAATTTAATTTATAATTGTAAATATGATTTCAAGTTTAACATTTTAAAGAGTGATACATTAAGTAATTCAGACACAAAAGATCCTGAAACAGCTTTATTAGAACCAACCATTACTAATAAAAAAGCTGATAAACATAATTTCAGAGCTAGAACTGTTAGAAATTATGATGTCAGTTTGTACGTTCATGAAAATGGCGAAAAATATGTTGTTCGAAATGCAAAGATAACTTTTGATTTTGATTACAATAGAATGTTCTTTTTAAATGCTAACACTTCTATACCATTTTATGAGCCAAAAGGTTATTCTGTTGAAGGCGAAGTAGAATTAATTATTCCAGCAGATAAGTTAGATACATTTTTGTTCCCAGCGCAAAACGATGATACCAAGCTCATTCCTGGTCAAAATTTTATGCAGTTGGTAAGAGATAAGGTTAATTTAGCTTTAATCTTTTCTGATGGTAGATTTGTAAAAGTAGGACTTTCAAGCCTTAACAACTCAATTAGTGTTATGATGAAAGAAGGTATTACTACTGTTAGTTTGAGGTTTAACACATATACAAGTGTTATTTAGGAGATTTCAATGCCATTATTAAACAGTGAATTTTTATCTAACTGGTATACAATTAGTTTTGATCGTTTTGGTATTTGCATTGCTGAATCTTTTACTCAAGCTAAAGTTCAAGAGGCTCAAAATAAAGGGGCAATACAAGGCGATATTGGCACTCATATTATGGATATTGGTGGCAAATATTACACCTCATCTGTGTCTGCCCCTGTTTTAATTGGCTATACAGATGCTGAAGTTTTTGATGTTTTTGATTTAATAAAGCATTACACTGAATATCAATCTGCTACAATACCAAATACATTTTTTAATAATGTAGATGGAAACGCATACTTATTGAAAGGTGCACAAATTGACATCAGCGCTGAAGCTGTAAAAGCAACAGCTAACTTTGAAGGTGACAATAGGGTAGATATTGCTACTTACGCTATAGCTGCACCAGATAATTTGTACGCTCGCACAGCAAGATTTTATGATACTAAGTTTACTCTTGGACCGATTGGTGTAACTGATGATTTTCGTTACAATATTCTCTCTGGAAACATTAACATAAACTTCGATATAGATAAAGTTTACATACTCAATTCAACACAAGCCCCAAGATTTGCTGTAAGAGGATATTCAGCAAGTGGAAGTATCAAATTAGCTATCACACCAACACAATACGCTACAATCTTAGACAATCCTGAAATTATATTTGGTTCAGAGCAAACTCCTGGTGTTTTGAATTACACAGCTGGTGGTGCTCAATTAGTTATTGCTCCATTTGACAATCCTAGATTTTTAATACTTGGTACTTATGCAGTAATTACAAAAATGGAATTCAATATGCAGCAAAATAATATTATTACTGCAAATGTTGACTTTGCTGCGTTTTTCAATAAGGATTCATTCTTACTAGAAAGTGTTTAAAATGTACAAATAATGTATGACTCCTGAACATCTTTCATTTATTTATGCATTTAGTGAAGAATCCGATAAAAACAAACATTTAGAAAGTCTGCCTAATGACACGTTAATTTTGTCATTTAATATTCCAGGCCGTCCAGCAACTAAAAAAACATCACAAAGAGTAGTAAGACGAGGTGGTTTTACTAGAATCTTGCCATCTTTGCTTTATGAAAAATATGAAAAGCATTGTAAGTCATATTGTGAATCAATCTGGAAAGAATATGGCTATGACCCTATTGACTTTGGAATATCAATAAAATTAAATGTTTATTTAGATTCCTGGATTGTTGGTGATGAATGTGGATATCAACAAGCTAACGGGGACATTATTCAAGCACATGGAATTATAAAAGACGATATGTGGATTCATTGGGTTGATAATGGTGAGCATATGATCCACTATGATAAAGAAAATCCAAGAATAGAAGTCGAGTTAAAAAGATTCAAACATCCTAAAGAAGATTACAGAAATGAAAAAATCGAAAAGGAAGCAATAAAGGAGGCGAAGAAAAAAGCTAAAACTAAAAAGGAATAGTCATGAGCAAAATTATTATTGTTGATTTCAGAGACGATGAAGACTTTGGAAATCATCCTTATATTTCATATTTAAAACAAACTTTAAATATGGTCAACTTCATTGAACAAATCCCTCAAATGTGGAAGCTTAATGATTTCTTCGTTGAGTGTGTTTCGGATTATTTAGAAATTAAAAGAGAAAGAGTATTTTTCTCAACACTATGGGATATTTCTATTGATTTATCTTCAAATCGAGTTGGAATTATAACTGAAGAATCTTTTTATCCCATCATAAAAAATTAAAAGCAGGTCGTAAGACCTGCTTTTAATTTGTTTAAGCTTAAATTAAGCTTGTACTTCCTCGCCAACTGCTACTGGTGCATTGGTGTTTGCAACAACGTAGTGAGGCTCGGTATCGGTAATTGTGAACTCACCTGAAACACCAAGTGGCTCAACAACTGACTTCATCTTGTCCTGAAGAGCTTGGGTGTTCTCATTGATACCATCGTTGAGAAGATTCAATTGCTCTTGTGCTTGCTGTAGACGTGCAGCATACTGCTGTGCAACATTAACGAACTCAAGAACGTCTGCCTTCTGTGCCTTCAATTCAAGAACCGCTTGGCGCATAGAAACCAACTCAAGATAATCCTCGTGGCTTACTGTTGGTTGCTCGTCAGCAACAACATCAACTTCATCTGACATAGTTATATAACCTCTTTTTTCATTCGATGCTTGAACATCTTCTATATTATAGAATCAAAATTACATTTGTCAAGGTATTGCTAGTGTAATTTGATATGGTAAACTTATACAGAGGTTAAAATGCAAACAATTAATATAAGCCCATCCGATTTTGCTTTTTTATATACAGAATCAAAGTGGGGATTTTACCAAAAGTATCGCCAAGGTGTAAAGCGTCCACCATTTTCTATGCCCAAGATTTTCACCGTAATTGATAATTTAATCAAGAAGAATTATGAGAACGTTGATATATCTACTATTGATTCTAACTTACCCTCAGGAGTTATTTCACATTCTGATGCTTGGGTAAAATGCAAGCCAATCAAAAATCCTGATTATCCTGATATTGAAGTATCAACAATTGGAAAGATTGATTCGATCTTAAAAACTGAAGATGGACATGCTTTGATTGATTTTAAGACATGTGATATTGGAGAATATTTAATTGCTAAATATGAGCTTCAATTAAATGCATATGCTTATTCTATTCTTAATGCAAAAAATGATGGCTTATCACTTAAGGATATAAACAGAACTGGATTGATTGTTTACGAGCCAAATCAATTTGTTGTAAATGACGATCACACTGCATCTTTAAATGGAGTCTTCAAGTGGGTAGAAGTTAAGTTTGACCCACAGGCATTTGAAGATTTTATTAAATATGAAGTAATTCCACTACTTGCAGGACCTGAACCAAAACCAGAAGATTCAGACCCTTGTTGGTTCTATTTGAAGCAATTAGGTGTTGAGTACGTACCAGAGTAAAAATAGGCCAGGAAACTGGCCTATTTTTATAGGTGAATGCACTTTATAAATGAAAATAATTAGTAGGATATATTCCAAAGGATTATTGAAATGCCAAAGCCAGTTCACAATAAAAGAAAGATACAAAAGAAATCATATTGGTTTATAGATGGTAAATTAATTAAAACCGCACTTGATGTAAAAATCCATCAAGCAAGATCCGCAGACAAGTTTGGCAATTTCCGTAAAGCAGACAACTTAGATAGATCTCTTCGCTTTGCATATGACGATGATGAGGAAGAAGAAAATTGGCATGCACAGTCTGGAGAATATTGGATTGACGATTATGGCAATGCTCAATATGCTGATGGTGATGTTGGAGATGTTGGCCACGAAGAACTAGCTGAACAGGAAATATTAGGCAGATTAGGCTTTGATCCTTATGACTTACAAGGTGATGCTGATCTTACTCACAATTCATATACTGCAGGTCATTTGCTCGATTCATTATATGATGATCCTATTCTTGAAGACTACTATAAATATTTAATTGATAATGGTTTAACAAAAGAAGATTATGATATAGAATCTTATCTTCGCTATCTTAGACATAGAAATAGACCACAAGAAAATCATGAAGAATATAACAAACAAACTGAATCATTAATTGCAGGACTCAAAGATCCAAGAAATCATGCAATATTTAATTTTGGTTGGATAAGAGTTGTTAAAAGAGGCTCAACAGTTGATTTAGAACTAGAGAAATTAAATCAAAAAACCTTAAAAAATATCTCCAGTGCAATAGGTGAGATTACTAGTTACGAAGAGAATCCAGATAGACTTAAGTTTAATATAGAAGTATTTAGTCCTCGTCATATTTCGCTTAATGATATTACTTTAAGAGATATTGAAAGTGGAGAAGTGCAATCAAAATATCTCAAAGGGCTAAGAGAAATGTTGCCTCCTCAAGTAGCTGAAGAATATTATAAAAACTTCTTTGGTACTGTCGGACATCCATATTACAAAGGTAGACAGGGTGATTAATGAACGCCTTTATTGGGGCAATTCTTGGTAATATATTTTTAAATGATAGCTTGAATAAGTTTGATGTTGCAAAAGATTATGAAAAGCAATATCTAAAATATTCCTTAAAACAATCAAGCGAATATTTAAGCTACAAAATTATGCAAGATTTTTATGAATCTCCTCTTGATCTGAAACCTATAAGTTATGAAGAGTTTTTGTCAGCTATTGATATTGATAGATATTTGACAACAGCATTAGAAGAGTCTTTCATAATTAAAAATAAATACAAAGAGTTGCAGCCAGATAATAAAAGATTTGTTGGTTTTTTATTTCCTGACGGTTCTACATCCCCCATATTATGCAGACATTATAAGTTTGAAAGACATGTCATTGCAAAATTAGGTTATTGCCCAGATTTTGTCACTTATAATTTCAATGTATTGCCTCAAGTAACTGGTGCAATTAAGGTGTGTCATGAAGATGTAACTATATTTACTAAGCCAACAATTCAACAAATTAAATGGCTCACTAAATATAATGCTAAAAACTTTCACGTCAACAATAAACTTTTCCAATATATTGAGTCTCCAGATTTAGATCAAGAGATAAAAAAACTTCCCTACTCACCTATTAGATTTTCATTAGATAGACAAGCATAATTTTATTTGTTATAATATTCTTATGTTTAATTTCAATAACAACATAGGATTAGCCAAACAATCTTGGAATAGTGCAAAGCCATTTAATCATATTGTAATTGATAATTTTTTACCTGAAGATGTTGCTAATTTAGTAGCTGAACAATTTCCAGCAGCAGATAGTGATTTTTGGTATGAATATTCAAATCCACTAGAAATAAAGAAGGCATGCTCTAATTGGAATGATTTTCCTTCAGAGATTTATAAGGTTTTTATCAATCTTTTTTCAGAATCTGTAGTGGATTATTTAAGTATTTTAACTGACAAAAAACTTATTGGTGATATTGGTTTAAATGGCGGTGGATTGCATTGTCATAAACCTGGTGGAAAGTTAAATACACACTTAGATTATAATCTTCATCCAAAATTAAATATGCAGCGTAAATTGAATATTATTATTTATGTTGCTAAAGACTGGAAGAATGAATATGGTGGTGATTTGGGATTGTGGGAACATGATCCAGAAACAAATCAGCCAGGAAGATTAGTAACGAGCATCCCTTGTACTTTTAATAGAGCTGTAATTTTTGACACTACTATGAACTCTTGGCATGGATTACCTGACCCTGTAACTTGTCCAGAAGGTATGTCTAGAAACTCATTGGCAGCTTATTATTTATGTGATGCTCCAGAAGTTACAGAAAATCGTAGTAAAGCTTTGTATGCACCCACAGAAGATCAAAAGGGTGATGAAAAAATTACAGAGCTTATTAAAAAACGTGCCAGTTTAGTGCATGCAAAAGAGGTTTATAAAAAATGAGAGAACTTGATGTAATTATGACAGGCTTTACTGGTGATGCTGAAACCAGAGAGATGACTGAAACTTCGCTTAAGTCATTGAGAGATTCAGAAGGTGGTCAAGATTTTAATATTATCTTCCTTGAATCAAATGCTGAAGCAGAACCTTATGAAGATGTTGATGTTTATGTCAAGCCAGGATTTCAATATCACTGCAACAAGTATTACAACATTGGTATCTCTCATGCAATTTCTGACTATACTGCTGTTGTAAATAATGACACAGTTTTTGACGTAAAGTGGTGGTCAAAAATGAAGAAGGCTATGGATGATTATAGTCTTGATTCAGCTTCACCTAGATCTATGATCCAGCAAACTGGCCTTAATCCATCAGTAGAAATGAAGCATCGTTATACTCCAGTTACAAAAGTAGTGGAAGGTTATCATGTTGCATATACTTTCTGTGGTTGGTGCTGGGTAATTAAGAAAGAAGTGAGAGAATGGCTTTTCCCTGTAGATGAGCAATTTTCATTCTTCTTTAATGATAATGATGTCGCCAAGATTCTTCAACAAAAGGGATGTAAACATGCTCTTGTTGCAAGTTCAATTGTAAATCATTATGGCCAAAAATCTCATAAGGTATTGGCTGCAACAGGTGAATATCATAAGCATACCTTTGGACTTGAAAAGAACTTTTTAGCCAAATGGGGTGCTTACTAGTCTAATATGAATATTCTTTATGTCTGTAGAAAAGATGAAAATGGATTCATTCATATTGATTATTTGGATGAGTGCGTTCTAATTGGACTTAAAGAATTATTTGGTTCTCAAGTAGTAGATGTAAATAAAAAACTTTCTCTATATACTGATTATCCTGACGAAATGAAATATCGTCTTTATGGCAGAGGGTATACATTAACTCAAAATATTGAACCTCATGAATGCGATAGAGACGATATTGAAAATAAAATCAGGAACAAGTTTTATGATTATGTAGTTTATGCAAAGATAGAAAATTGCAATGACTATTTTGATTTGGTTTATGAACATTATCCAAAAAATAGAATTGCATTATTAGACGGTGGTGATTGGATGAATATACATCCTTCAGTAACGTATGATACTATGTTTTTTAAACGAGAATGTTTTTTAGGAATGTCAAATGTTAACTATTCAAAGTACTTTAATAATATTAAGCCGATTTCTTTCGCTTTCCCAACAAAAAGAATTACAAGAAGTCAAAATAAATCCAAATTACTATCAACTATCAACCCTTTAGATCGTACAACTTATTTCGATAAAGATAATCCATCTGAATACAAGTTTAAAACAGAAAAAGAATACTATGAAGAATATCAGAGTTCTAGATTTGCAATAACATGTCAAAAAGCTGGATGGGATTGCTTAAGACACTATGAAATAATTGGCAATGGATGCATACCGTTATTTCATAGAGTTGAAAATGCTCCTCCTGGCACTATATCTATGTTGCCAAGAAGATTATTATTACAAATTAGAACAATGTGGGAAAATAATCAAGATTTTTTAATCGAAAATTATGATGAATATTTTGAAAGATTATTTCACCACTTCATCAATAACAATACAACAATTAAACTAGCAGAATATTTTATGAAAGAAATGAATGATGCAAAAAAATAAAGCCCTCTTTTGGAGGGCTTTATTTTTACTTATAGAGTTCTAGTTTACTTACAAATCGTTTCGCAACAGCTTCAGTAGTACAGAACTTGACTACATACTTTTGCAATTCTTCAAGGTAGTAATTGTATTCTCGCATCAACCACTTTTGATCGTTTACATGCCAGAACATAATCTTGGTTAGCAATGCCTTAGGAACATGCATCATAATATGTCTTGGACACTCATGAATGTTTTCAAATAATGGCATACAACCATTGCCCATAATTTCATAATGTCTCAAACAATCCCAACCAGCCTTTGCCTTGGTGATTGCGAACTGAGACTTTTGATAATCTGCATAGTAATCTTGCTCGTTATCAAAAATATAAGTTCTAGGATTTCCAGGAATTGATTGCGACATAAACTGGGTTTTCTTTTCCTTAAAATTAAGCTTCTTAGTAGGAAAAGCAAATCCAACTGCAATAACGTTTCCAAAATATTGTTCGAACTCCATATTGTTTTCGTACATCAATTCTCTCTTGAAATACAATGTACCGTGCTTAATAACATGGTGGAACTTAGTTTGGTCATCTCCATCAACAAAAGCAATCTTATTCTTGTCATAATTATCTAAAACAAGCTTAAGATAATCAGTGTTACGCCAAACAGAACCATAAATTACATAATCAAAATACTTACTCTTGATTTTGTTTTCAATATCTGTACGATCAGCATTATCTTCTTCAATGCAACGTGTAACTGTAAAGCCTTTACCATAATTCTTCGGAACAAGTTCTTCAGGATAATCTGCATAAAGATGCTTTCTTCGATTTACATCTACAACATCATCCCCATATAGTTCTTTCAAACCAATTAAAAGACAGTCATTTTGATAATCAACAAGTGGATGTGCTGGTGTTTCGACATCTGTTCCGATATAAAGAATTTTCATATAAATCTTCCTCTAGTGTATTATAAAACAATTAGTCAATTTCAGCAATAGACCATTTGATATCTACTTCATAAGCTTGACAGTGCAAAGCTATTTCTTTCAATAATCTTAACTGTGCCAAAACATTTCGATTATCATCTTCTTGCAATTTAATTTTTTCTGTAATATATTCTAATTGTTGCAAAAAGACAAATGGAAAAATAGAACCTGATTTTTTAAGGTCTAATAGCAAAAGTAATCCAATTATTTCATCTTGTGGCACTTCTAAAGAAAAATAACTGGTTTCTACATCACAGGCAAAAAGTTGAATACAGGCAACTATAAAATCACCATCTTCAAGCAAATATTCCATTACAAAATCGTGATCATAATTTTTCACAACTTTGTAATCGAATGCATTAAACTTCTCTTCCCATTGGTGTAAAGTAAAACGATGGTCATGACTGCAAACTTCTTTAAGATTTTTTAAATCTCTTTTATGATTTGCATCCATATCTTCCATTTGCCCAATCCATAAAATATGTTCTTTGGGTGTTTTGTTTTTTATAGCAGGTTCGAATTTGAGGACTCTGTATCCCATAAACCTATTGTACAAAGGACAATTACGTTTATAATAGAATTGTAAAGTAATGTCTTTTTTAGGTAAC
>Ga0102828_1000170_pt1 | contig 11738 bp, 14 predicted proteins | sample ColrivemetaGS541_FD_78196 | JGI IMG/M metagenome (GOLD analysis project Ga0102828, IMG submission 78196) | Estuarine microbial communities from the Columbia River estuary - Freshwater metaG S.541 | ecosystem: Environmental > Aquatic > Marine > Intertidal zone > Estuary | place: USA: Columbia...
AGGTTGTTGGTACTAATTTAGAAAGAAGGAATGTTGATTGAGAGAACGAATCATCTACAATCATCGTCTCATACAAGTCATCGTCAAGATACTGTTCCACAATTTTTCTTCCCGTCCATATTTCAAACTTACCTGGATATTTTTCCAATAAACCATCAGTACCGGGTTCCCCAATTTGTTTATATCCACCTGTCTTTGGATTAACATAGTAACTCTCATTCTCTAAATAAATTTTAGAAATTTTACCACCATCCACATAGATACGATTTTCTTTTTCTTTCTCTAAGTAAGTGGTGATGTATTTCAATCCCCAAGATTTAATTTCAGAATTAATTGCCTGAGCTCTACGTACTGCGTGTGCAATGTCAATAATATTGAACCCCCATATAACGTGTTGTTTATATGTTTCTATTTCGTTGGCTAATTTTAACATCCCTTCTTTCTCTTTCATTCCCTGTTTGGTGAATATCTGAGTAAGACCATTAACATCGACACCAAGTATTTCAGCCCTTTTTAATATAAAGGGCCAGTCAAAAAACGCTGAGTTATATCCACTAACGATTGTTGGTTTTAAATCTTTAATATATTTGAAAAATCTTTCAATACAATTCTTTTCACCGTCTTCACCAAATGCCGCAATTGTTTCATTTAAACCACGATTATCTTTAACCCCGATTAATATGATAACACAAGTTTCAGGGTCAAGACCAGTGGTCTCAATATCAAATACAAATCTATTAACACCACTATATTCATCAATACCTTTAAATAATCTTTTCTTTGTTTGAACAAGGTATTGTTCTACCGGAGTTAAAATTATAAAATTCTGTCTAGTTGTTTCACCCCAAGGATCAAGTCCACCCTCTTTAAAGAAAGAAACTAAACTCGTATAACTTTTTAGACTCTTAACCAAATACTTTAATCCATTCTCAAGTCTGACATTATCGCCGGTCTCTAATTTTTCAATAAGAATACCGTGTTTAGTCATTGCCTTCTTTTGATCGGTCTTGGAGTCATTGTAAAATCCCAACCCAATCAAGTCACCTACCCATAAAAATGGTGTAAAACTATCAGGTTTAACGATTTTACCCAATTCAGGGTCTTGAATAATTTTGTAGATTTTGTTGGTTGGATAATCATACTCGACACCAACAATGAATTCTTCGGGGTCTGCCCCGTTCAGGAAACTCTCGATGATTTCCTGTGAGATAACTTCTTTCATTATTTTATATTTTGTGACGTATTATCTTGTGAAGAATTCACAATTTGTCTTGTTCAATACAAATATAACAAAAAAAGGTTAGTTTATCAAATTACGTTGATAAATAATTTTTCGGAAATTGGGGTAATTAACTTTGTTGTTGGGTTACTATTGGTATCTAAGAATTGTACACTAATAATTCCCTCGAAACGACCTTTAACTGACGTACCCTCTTCTGTAAAACGATAGGTAATGTAGTATTCATCAGTTGTTTGGTCATACTTTTTGGTTCTCGTTGTTAATATACAAGAACCGTTTAAAATATGATACTCTTCCGTTGTAACATCGAACATTTCAAATGTAATGTCTGAATTCTCTAGCATATCATTAAAGGACGACTTGTCGTTTTTACCGTCATCAATCAATCTCATTTTAAGGATTGGTTCTGTTGCTCCTTGTCTTATAAAAAATTCCATATGTTATAAATAGTTTAAACTTATATTGGTGTCGGTGTAAGTGATATAGTGAACCTATAACTATCTTGATATAAATAACCTACCCCATTTATATAAAGACGTATATCGATTTGATGAGTGCCTAATCCCCAAGATAAAACTAATGGATTATTAAGTGACATATCTTGCCAAAGAAATCTTCCAGGTCTTTGCCATTGAACGGTCCCATCTATTGGTGGATTAAAATTATCCAATTGCCAATATAAACTAATTGGGTCGGATGAATTATTAACAATAAACGTATGATTATTTGATGGACTTGTCCAAGTAAAATTAGGTGATGTAGATGTTGGTGTAGGTGTTGGTGTAGGTGTTGGTGTAGATGTTGGCGTATTTGTTGATGTAGGTGTTGGTGTAGATGTTGGCGTATTTGTTGATGTAGGTGTAGGTGTTGAAGTACTAGTTGCTGTTGGTGTAGGTGTTGACGTACTAGTTGGTGTAGGTGTTGGTGTAATAGTCATACCTGAAACATTATCATAACACACATCTCCACATATTGAAAAATTATAGCTGTTTAATCTCATTAAAAAATTATGTCTAACGTGAACAAAATCTAATGGTTCTTCATAATATTTTATTGACTTCATATTGAAACAACAAACACCACTGTGGATATTGTTCATCAATCCAGTTCCACCTCCCCAAGATTGTATAAATGGTTGAACGCCTCTTTCAGATGGAATAACTTCCTCCCAATTCTCTAATTTGTAGATTGGTCGACCGTTTATATAAATTTTTAACGTCCCTAATCTTCTTTGTTGTTCGTCGGCCCATTGCTTAGACAATACCTCATTTTCATCCCACACCGATAATTGAGTTGACGTAACCGCGGTAACTTCAGTATCCTGGTATGGATTAATCCTATAACCAATTAAATCGTTCCACCCACCATCATTTTCTAAATTACAATCGGTATATCTTTTATATCGATCAAAAACAATTGTAACGTTAAAGTCTTTTACAGGGTCTATCGTACACAATTGAGGTGTTTGACCACTAGCAATGTAAAAGTCTTCTTGGTATTCGTTAGTTCCACAATACCCCGAATAATGATGGGCAACCCATTTAATTCTTCTATCCGATGTAAATTGAAAAGAAAGATTATTATCTGCGTAATTGAATGGGTCATTTTCACCTCTTACCCCGATATAATAAAATGTACTACCAACACCCCAAGGAAGATTATCTCTATTAAAAATAAAATCTAAGGTCCAACCTTTTTCTGTTCTTCTTTTTAGTATGGGTGAACAATTGTCAGTACCTAAACCTTCATTAAATTTAAACGACCAAGGTTTTACACCTAATCTTGGTGATTGTGGACAACAAGCTAACGGATTAACTATATTTTTTCTACAATCATATACGTCAGTAGTGAACCCAGATATGATATCCTCTTCCGTGTAACCATCTAACGGAGGTGGAGGGGAACTAATTGGTAAATTATATGATAATATTCTAAAATAATGAGTTTCACCAGGTAATAATGTAAATTTAAACGTATTAGAGTCTAAAATTGTATTAATAAAGTTTGTACCAAAATGATTTACAAAATTTTCGTAATCAAACGTAAATGTCAGTCCTGAATAGGTGTATCCAGAAATTAAATCACTTACATCATCCTCGGCAAGACGAATTGTTGACTTTACACAGTCAAAATCGGTTAAATTGGTATTAATTGTCAGACCCGTATATGTTATAGGGGTTGACAGGTCTAAGACATCTTTGTTATAATCGTCATCTAATTTGGTCATTTCGTAGTCGTAATACTCCGAACTATCCAACCTGACATCTAACTTTGTCCCATAAAACTTTAAAATATTTTGGGTATTCATACGTTTATAAATATCTTTCATAAGATTTGATATTTATATAAAAAGTGTATTTAGATGAATAATTTTATAAAACAGGTAATTGAGGAGAAATTTGCTTCAAAAGCACAACAAAGATTCTTCTTTGCTAAGGCAAATGAGAAGGGGAAACCTAAGAAAGAGAAGAAGAAATGGGATAAATGGGCTAAGGAATTCTCTGACGACACGGATTATAATAAAATACCTGATAAGGTAGAAAAAAATGAAGTTGAGACAGAAGTTGATGAAATTGTTGATGCAAAAGGAAATATTCAAAGAAGTAAGAAAAGTTTAGTTGCTGCGGCTAAAGGAATAACTCAAAAGAAAACAACTGATCAAGTAGCAAGAACGGGTACAGGTCAAATGGGTTCATATGGTGGTGCAGGTGCTCAACCATATAGAAGATATTGGGGTGAGTCAGATATGAGTAAAGCTCTTGGATATGAGAAAACTTTAGGTCAAGACGCAGATTTAGAAGATGCTGAAGAGTATTTTGAAAAAGAATTAGGAATGGATGGTAGTGAGGCTGAAGATAGATTAAGTGCCATCGGGTACGACCCAAATCTTCCAGAAGATAAAGTTAGGTTAGTTGAAAATCCAAAAAAATTCATTGAAGAATATATTGAATCACTAATGAGTAAGAAATCTACTGAAAATGATATTGTAACAAATGACGTTAAAGAAATTAGCTCAATTGTTAAAAAACAAATCAAATCATTAAAAAATACAATGGATAGTCACAATTTATCTATTGAAGATTTAATCAAACATCTTAAAGATAATGAATAAAGAATTAAAAGGTAGAATTTTCGATGTACCACAAAATATATTAGATAGGATTAACCATACAATTGTTAGTCTTAATGGAGAACACGCACGTGGTATTGACAGAGCTAAAAAAATTCTTATCGATAAAAAAGTCAAATACGGTCAATTGAAATCAATTATTCACGACCTAAAGACAATGGATAAAATTCAAGATAAATTAAAATACGACCTATGTGGTGGTGATTTAATGGAAAAATGGGCTAATCAACATTTACAAGGTGAAAGAGATTTAGTAAGTAACATTAAAGACGGTAGAAAACGTGCTGATGATATTTCATCAATGACGGGAGAAAGAAAAAATAGTCACTTAAAAAAACATACTAAAAAGGCAGGATGGTTACCACCAACTAACCTTATTAAAAGTAATTCACATAAAAACTCAATATCATCAATCAAATTAACTGGATTGTTTGAAGAAGTTGAAAGAATTAAAAAACTAATGGAATAATATGGCAACACAATTAGAAACACTATCCGAAAAATTTAGAAAAGACTTATTAACCAGAAATTCATATAATGATAATGGTCAATATAGTTCTAACCATAAGAATGCAATGTCTGATGGTGATGAAAAGGGTAAAGGTGAAAATGGTAATGATATTGGGTCATCAATTGATATCCAAAATAGAATAACCAATTTAGGTAGAAACATCTATACCGATAACAATACTTACAACTCTAGTAACCCTAACGCATTATCAGATGGTGATGAAAAAGGTAAAGGAGAGAACAGTAATAGTATTGGTTCGTCTGTAGATATACAAAATAGAAAAGAATTATTAAGTAAAAACCAATACAGAGATAATAATGGTTATGGTATTAATAACCCTAATGCATTATCAGATGGAGATGAAAAGGGTAAAGGAGAATATAGTAATAGTGTAGGATCATCTATAGATATACAAAATAGAATTGATAACACGTCAAGGAATATTTACAATAAGGATGACGGTTACTCAAGTGTACACGTGAATGCGTTATCTAATGGTGACGATAAAGGAAAAGGTGAAAGTTCTAATAATGTAGGTTCATTAACCGACATTAATGTTAGAATGGACGCAACGGCTAGAAACAAATACGGGTTAACAAAAACATATCCCGATTTTTAATATGGATTTAAATAAAATATTCTCCAAAATTATAGGAGAACAAGAGGTTCCAAAGGGTAAAAAATCAAATACCTTGGTAAGCGCTATTACCAATAGGAATCCTATTACATTTTATTATACAGGTCCAAAAGAACCAGGTAAGGATAGTGTTAAGTCAGGTGTTAGGGTAAGAGCTGAGGCAGTTGCAATGGGATTAAGTAAGGGTGGTAATGTTATTATTAGGGCTTACGTTCAACCACCTTCAGTTTCAAAAAAAGGTTATAGTAAAACAAATTGGAGAACATATCGTGTTGATAGAATGAGTAATCTACAGATTCAACAAGATGAAACTTTTGACGTTACAAGACCTGGTTACAAACAAGGTGCAGAATCGGACAAAGGTCCAATGATTACAACTTATGTTACAACAAATTGGACTGAAACTCCTGAAGTTAAAAAACAAGAAACCCCTCCACCAACAGATACCCCACAACCAAAACCAACAGTTAAACCATCTAAGGAACCATTACCACAACCTAAACCAGATGAAAAACCATCTGCGGTACCTCAAGAACAACCTAAAGATTTTTCGGGTGAAGTTTTTAATAAATTACAAGGTAACGCTAAAGACGTTAACGGTGATAAAGTTGTTACTACTCAAGATTTTCAAAACGCAAGTACTGAGTTATACAAAATGAAAGAGAAAGAGTGGGTTGATTCTCAAAAACAAATTGGTAAAAATGTTAACGCTGGTGAAGGTACAAGAAGAAGATTTGAAATGTCTTCTAAATCAGAATTATCAAATTTATTATCTAAAAACAATATTAAAGTTTCGGATGAAGTAAACAATGACGTGGAAGACACAACAGATTTACAAGAATCAATAAAAAGAATTAAAACTTTAATGTTTAGGTAATTTTTATTATTATTATATAAAATATTTATTATTATGTCAGGTCAAGGAGTAATATCACAAAACGATTTAATGTCAAGATTAGTAAACGCTAAGAAAGTGATGAATAAAGTGGATGGTGGAAATTTTGAGAGAGGTCACATAAACGAAGCTATGTTATTATCTGATCCAGAAGAGCTTATGAAAAATCAAAACACTTCTCCATCAAAAAGAGATGTTCAAGGGTCTCCATCTGTTGATAAAATCAATAATTCAAAACTACCTGATGCAATTAAACGAGCAATGATTGAAAACCCCATTCCTCAAATATCTTTAAATGATACCTTAGATATGGACTTTATTAAAGGTGCCAAAAGATTAATGGAACAAGAAGGTGTGTCAACTAGACCGTCCGCACAACCAAAACAAACCGTTGTGAATAATAACATAGATATGAACGCAATTGCTGTTCTTATTGAAAATACGGTTCGTAAAGTTATGGATGAGAAATTAAATCAAATCCTAACCGCCTCCACAACCTCATCAATTAACGAAAACCTAGTACTCAAAGTAGGTGATTCAATCTTCAAAGGTAAAATTACAGGCGTAAATAAAGCGAAGTAACGTTTTGTTTTATCAATTTTTTTGTTTATTATTTAGACATATAACTTAATGTAAATGTCAAAAATAAGAATCTTAGCAATCCCATCTGATCAACACGGTGTTGGGAAATTTAGAATATTAGACCCATACAAATACCTTGCTGAAAATCATTCTGATGATGTTCACGTGGATATCGCGTTTAATGTTGAAAATAACGATGAAGCCTTTCTAAATTATGATGTGGTTGTTCTACACAGCTTCATTCACCAATTACCTCACGAGGATAACATAAAGAGAATCAATTGGTTAAAGTCTAAAGGAATTAAAGTTGTTGTTGATATCGATGACTTATGGTCGGTAGACCAAAGACACCCAATGTATCATCAAATTAAAGCAAATAAAGTTGCTGAGAAAAAAGTTGAACTTTTAAAACTAGCCGATTACGTAACTACGACAACTCCAATATTTGCTCAGACTATTAAAAATAGACTCGGAGTAAAGAATGTTGAAATATTTCCTAACGCGGTAAATCCAGATGAACCTCAATTTCAATCTAACCCAACTAAATCAGATAAAGTTCGTTTTGGATGGTTAGGTGGTTCATCCCATCTACACGACATCGAATTGATGTCATCGGGTATTGCATCTATTCATAGTTCATTTAAAGACAAATCACAATTTGTATTATGTGGATTTGATTTAAGAGGTACCGTTACAGAAATGACTAAAGATGGTCAATCTAAAAAACGTAACATTTTACCATATGAAACAATATGGTTCCGTTATGAAAGTATTTTTACTGAAAAATATAAAGCACTTGACGAAGAATATAGAAATTATTTGTTAAAATTTTCTGATGTTCCTTATGATGATTTGGATAAACCATATATTAGAAAGTGGACACAAGAAATTAACAAATACGCTAACAACTATAATTCTTTTGATGTATCTTTGGCTCCGTTAGTTGATACTGAATTTAATTCAAATAAATCACAGTTAAAAGTAATTGAGGCGGGATTCCATAAGAAAGCGTTAATTGCAAGTGATGTAAAACCTTATACATTAGATTTAATATCCGCAATTGATAGTGGGTCAAGCGAATTCAATAGTAATGGAAATGCGTTAGTAATACCACCATCTAAGAATCATAAATTGTGGGCAAAATATATGAAGAAACTTATTGATAACCCAAATATGATTGAGGATTTAGGTAATAAACTTTATGAAACAGTAAAAGACAAATATTCATTAAAGAATGTCTCAAAAGACAGAGTACAATTTTTCAAATCAATTATAAACAAGTAAATTAAACAACTATGCATTATCTAGTAACTATCGGTTATGAAACCGAACAAATGGACAGAGAAGGAAACGCTCGTGTTAAGAAGTACAAATACATTATTGAAGCCGAATCAGTAGAGGAAGCAACAATTGTGGCATCTAAGTACAGATCAGGAGATACTCGCTCAAGCGAAAGTATTTCCGTAGCCAAGATGGCAATCGAATGTGTAATCGATACTAAAAATACACCAGAATACTACAAATAATATTAAACTAAAAAACACCAACTGAATTATGGAATTCTATAGTAGAGAAATACAAATTATGCGTCAATCTCAAAGTAAAATGGCGCTAGAGTACATTACATCAGTTGGTGTTTCTGTTACTGTCGAAGAATTAACAAGAATAACAGATTTATTTGTAGAAATCTGTTTAAGACCTCAAGATGATGACCTTAAAAAAAGAATTAAGGCATTAGATAAATGGATATTAGAAAAGAAAACCAATTCATAATGGAAAAGGGAGATTTAGAAGATTACATCAATAAATTAAAGGATTTAGAAAAAGAAATGTCCGACGAGGATGGAGAAGACTTGTCTTTTATTGGTGAATTAGATTCATTATTAAAACAATTAACAACGGACGTACAAGACAATTACGCAGCTGCGGGGTTTACTACGGACGTTAAAATTAAAAAATTAAATCCGAATGCGGTTATCCCAACTTACTCTAAGTCTGGTGATGCGGGTATGGATTTAACAATAACAGAAGTTATTAAAAATACCACTGATGACATTAGTTACGGTTTTGGTATTGCATTAGAAATTCCAACAGGATTTGTTGGTTTAGTTTTCCCAAGATCATCAATTCGTAAAACTGACTTATTATTAACAAACTCAGTAGGAGTAATTGATAGTGGTTACCGAGGAGAAATTCAAGCAACATTTAAGAAAACACAAGGAGATTCGTCAATTATTTATGAAATAGGTGAAAGAGGGGCTCAAATCATCATTTTACCTTACCCAAAGATTAATTTTGTTAATTCTGATAGTCTTTCCGAAACCGATAGAGGTGAGGGAGGATTTGGTAGTACGGGGAAATAGGTGATATTTATTAATAATAAATTAGAATTTAAAAACAAAATATTTTGGCAGTAAAACCTAGAGCTCACAAACCCCAACCACCCGTATTAGTGGAAGAAAGAAAGACATCACATAAGGAAAGAATCAGACAAATAATAAAAAAGCCGAAGGAGAAATTTTTAACTAAAAACCAAGAAATCTATTGGAATATTCTTGGTGAAAATCAAATTACATTATGTTTCGGACCCGCGGGTGTTGGTAAATCATATATTGCGATGAAAAGAGCGGTAGATTTATTACACGACGATTCTAACAAATATGAAAAAATTATCATAGTTAGACCCGCAGTTGAAGCGGAAGAAAAACTAGGTTCTCTACCTGGTGGATTAGAAGAAAAATTAGACCCATACATTTACCCCTCATATTATCTATTAAATAAGATTATAGGAAAAGAATCTAGAGAACGTTTAAAAGATGAGGGTTATATCGAAGTTGCTGCTTTAGCATATATGCGAGGTTGGAATGTAGATAATACCATACTTGTTTTTGAAGAGGCACAAAACGCAACTCCAGCACAGATTAAATTATTATTAACTCGTATTGGATATAATTCCAAATTTTTTCTTTCGGGTGATTTAGAACAATCAGATAAATTCAAAGATAAAACCAAGTCTGGTTTATACGATGCTAAAAAAAGATTACAAGATGTAAAAGGTATTGGAATCTTTGAATTTGGTATGGAAGATATTGTTAGAAATCCAATCATTGGAGAAATTCTAAATAGATACGATTAATTGTAGAATATTACAATTTGATACCATATAATAATGCGAATAGGGTTTACTTATAACCTTATTCGCATTATCTTTTTCCATATGGAAATATACATTAGCATAGATGGGGTTTTAAGAAATCTTATTCAAAAATTTAATTATCACTACAAAGACGCATTTTTACAATCCGAATTCGAAAATGAAAACGATTTCGAATACAACATTGTATATCCAATTCAAAATGATAATTTACTTAACTCATACAAATTCCAATCAATGGAAGAGTTTGAGTTTTTTACATATATAGAATACCCTATTGAAATTTTTGGTCACGCTGGTGTCAGTTACCCAACATCAATTTCAGATTTAAATAAAATCATTTTCGATAACCTACAACATAACATCACAGTGATTGGTGTTGATGAAGTTGGTAAATCAAAACCTGCCACATTATTCTTTCTTTCAAAAAATGGATTCTTAGGAAATAATATAAAATTTATAAAATCTACAGACATTGAAAAGGAATGGGAAAAATGTGATATGTGGGTTACAGATAATAAGAAAATTATTGATTTAAAACCTGAAGGGAAGAACGTTATAAAATTTCAAACCACTTATAATGAACACTTTACTAATGAAAAAGAAATAACTAAATTAACAGAAATAAAAGAATTATGGTCGAACTCTTTGGAAAATCCTACTACATTGACATTGACGGAATCACCGAAAAATGTCGAACCGGAAATACAATAAAAAATGAAGATGAGGAAGAAACCTTAGAAATCAACATCTTTAAATATGAAATCATTAAAATGTGTTTAGATAGAGTTTTAAATGATTATGAAGATGTGGATGAAGAGATGGGAGTCTTCGGGGGTAATAATGTAAATGTGTCATTAAAGATTGCATTTAACACACTAATAAAAAACGGAATATTAATTGAAGATGATGAATAAAGAAAACATAGAAAAACTAGAGTCAGCCCTAGGTAGGTTAGACAAAAATGAAAATGTCGTATATTTTTTAACATACGACACAAAAAATAACCCGAGGGCAGCTGTAAAACATATCTATGATATGGCGTTGACCTTAAACCAAAATGGTTACACTTCTAAAATTTTAGTTGAGGATAACACATATGGTGGAGTATCTCATTGGTTAGACGGTGAGTATAACGATATACCTGTCGTGTCTATTAAAGATGATAAGGTTGAAATAAAAATCGATGACGTGTTAGTGGTACCTGAATATTATTCAAATGTACTTCAACAATTATCGAGTATTAAATGTGTTAAAATTATGTTAGTACAACAGAAAGATTACATATTTGATACATTACCAGTTGGTAGTAGATGGTCGGATTATGGATTTGATAAAGCCATAACCACAACGGAAGCGTCTAAAAAATACATCTTAGAGTATTTCCCAGAGGCAATTGTACATATTATACCTCCAATGATTGGTGAACATTTTAAACCATCTGAAAAACCATTAAAACCATTTATTAGTATTAGTTGTCGAGATCGAGTTATTCATAGAAGAATAATTTCTGAATTCTATTTAAAATACCCTCAACTTAGATGGATAACATTTAGAGATATGGTTCAAATTTCATATAGTGAATTTGC
>Ga0102828_1000175_pt1 | contig 11667 bp, 14 predicted proteins | sample ColrivemetaGS541_FD_78196 | JGI IMG/M metagenome (GOLD analysis project Ga0102828, IMG submission 78196) | Estuarine microbial communities from the Columbia River estuary - Freshwater metaG S.541 | ecosystem: Environmental > Aquatic > Marine > Intertidal zone > Estuary | place: USA: Columbia...
GTCACGTTCCTCTACAACTTCTGGGTATCTGACACCTCTACTGGCTTCGTTGTTCCTACGAGCAGCGGCGTTAATGGCGGTCCCATCTAATACCATAGGAACGAGAGATATATTATGAAGATATTCGGGATAGAGTTTCTATCTAACAAGAAGGAACTACCCCCGGTTTCAGTAGTCGCGCCGATCAGTGATGACGGCTCGACTGTTGTTTCCTCCGCTACAGCGGGATACTACGCTCAGGTTCTAGAACTTGAGGCCCACATAAAGAACGAGAACGATCTGATCCGTAGGTATCGGGAGATCGCGCTCTACTGCGACTGTGACGCAGCGATTGATGACATCTGTAATGAAGCTATCGTTACAGAAGAAGATGAAAAGACCATCACCTTGAACATGGATGACCTCAAGGTCTCCGCTGGTATCAAGAAAAAGATCACCGATGAGTTTGAGAACGTATTAAACCTATTGAAGTTTGATCAACGTGGCCACGAGATGTTCCGTACATGGTACGTTGATGGTCGCATTTACTATCAAGTACTGGTTGACGAGAAGAATCCAAAGAATGGCATCGTTGAACTACGTCCAATCGATCCTCGTAAGATTCGTAAGATCAAGAACATCAAGAAGACCAAGAACGCCAAAGGTGTTGAGATTATTGAGAGCATTGATGAGTACTACCTCTACAATGACAAGGGTATCACCGAGACCACGGTTCAAGGTGTCAGGCTTCCTCTAGACTCGGTGATCTACACCCCTTCGGGTCTGGCCGACGCGAACTCCGGCTTGATGATGTCGTACCTACACAAGGCGATTAAGATCGTCAATCAGCTTAAGATGATGGAGGACTCACTAGTCATCTATCGCATCTCACGTGCTCCTGAACGCAGGATCTTCTACATTGACGTTGGTAATCTGCCTAAGCTTAAAGCTGAGCAGTATGTAAACGACATGATGAACAAATTCCGGAACAAGGTGGTGTATGACGCCACTACCGGCGAGGTTCGTGATGATCGTAAACACATGTCCTTGATGGAAGACTTCTGGATGCCACGACGCGAAGGTGGCAAGGGCACAGAGATTACAACTCTACCGGGTGGACAAACACTAGGTCAAATCGAAGACATTCAATTTTTTCAAAACAAGTTGTTTCAAGCGCTTAACGTGCCTATGAGTCGCCTTAAAGGTGACGGTGGCTTCAATATTGGTAGGTCTTCAGAGATCACCCGTGATGAGATAAAGTTCAATAAGTTTGTTCAGCGCATTCGTAAGAAGTTCTCCAACTTGTTCCTAGATGCCATGCGTATGCAGCTGGTGCTGAAGGGCATCATTAATCCTGATGAGTGGGATGAGATTCGAAGTGGAATCCGTCTTGACTATATGAAGGACAACAACTTCGCCGAACTCAAAGATAATGAGATCATCCAGGGTCGCATGAACATCCTTCAGACACTCGATCCCTTTGTCGGTAAGTACTACTCCATCGAGTGGGTACGTAAGAACATCCTCAAGCAGACTGACGAGGACATCAAAGAGATAGACGGAGAGATGGAAAACAATCGTGAAGCCATCATGGCTCACCAACAAGTGATGCAGGGTATTGATGCAGACGCCCCGCCAGATACTACACAGGGAACAAAATGAGCACACGAGACTTAGTAGACGCACTGATTGCTGGAGACTCTCTAGCGATTGAAGACAGCTTTAACGCCGCCATCTCTGAGAAGATGTCAGGCGCGATGGACGACTATCGAGTTCAAGTAGCGCAGACAATGTTTAATAAGCCTGAAGAAGAGGCCGCAGAGTAAGCTATGGGTCTATTCTTTAGTCAGTTTAGAAAGAACCTACGAGAAAGCGCAGGCCTACTTGATAGCTTCATCTATCGGGGGTCTTATGTACGGGTGTTCGACACACTCGACGTGACGATCGACGATAAACTGATTGGAACATACGCCGACTTAAACGAAGCTCGCAGTCAAGCTGAGATGAGCATTTCATCTAATCAGCTTCTTGCTCATTACACAGTGTCTGACGAGAAGTTAGTCTCTATTATATCTTCTACACACGATGTAAAGATAACTGACACGATGCTGGAGTCGTATAAGTATCAACTGAATTCACGTGAGTTCTCGCTAGACCCAGTAATCACTGAGGTTCGTCGACGTATGTCTTCAAACTTCGCAGATAAGACTGAGTATACACTTAATGACGGTAGCGTTGTCGCGATAAGCGAAGAAACACAGTCAATGTTAACGACACTCCTTGAAGATAAATACTCAATAGTGAAGTACATGCGCGTGTCGAAGGAAAACTTCATGCACGTAGTTAGAAAACTCGGGGAATAAGATGACAAAAGCAGTGTTAAAACTAAATGATGGCAAGGCAGCCTTTAAGCTGTACGGCACTACGCTGAATGAAACTATTACGATGGCTGTAGACTGTCTAGCATCAAACCAAGCGTTGACAGCAGGTGGTACACCTCGTGCTAACATCATGAGCGTGTTCTGGACTGGCACTGTAGGTGCAACAGCAATCATCACACGTGGCGGCGCAATCATCATGAACCTATCAGCTGATGCATCGAGTGCATTTCAGTTCGTTGATCAAGAATTTACAGACAACATCAACAATAGTTCTGACATCATCATTACTAGTGTAGGCACCATGCAGGTATACATCGTGCTTCGTAAGTTGCCAGGTGGTTGGTCTAATAAGATCGAGACCGCTGAGTACAGCGTCTACGACAACACTACGCTAGTTGGGAGCTAATACATGAAACTCATTAAAGAGTACGTAGAGTCGGTGAAATGTATCACCGAAGCTATTAAGGACACCAAGGAGAAGCAGTACTACATCGAGGGTGTGTTCCTTCAGTCTAATCTCAAGAATAAGAATGGACGCATGTATCCTGAAAATACGATGGACAACGAAGTCAATCGCTACGTCAAGGAATATGTTGAAAAGAATCGTGCGTATGGCGAACTAGGCCATCCTGATAGTCCCTCCATCAACCTAGATCGCGTGTCACATATGATCACTGGACTTAGGAAAGAGGGAACAAACTGGATCGGTAAGGCTAAGATCCTTGAAACACCTATGGGTAAGATTGCACGTGGTCTACTCGAGGGTGGTGCTAATCTAGGAGTTTCTAGTCGAGCTCTTGGTACTCTTCGTATGAACAAAGAGGGTGTACAAGTCGTTCAAGACGATTTCATGCTCTCGACAGCGGCAGACATTGTTGCGGATCCATCCGCTCCTGATGCATTCGTAAGGGGCATTATGGAGTCGGTTGACTGGATCTTTGTTGATGGAAAATTTGAACAGAAGCAGATAGATCGTACTAAGGAGTTTATTGAGTCTACTCCAAAGAAGCGGTTAACCGAAGCTTCGATTATGGCATTTCAGAGTTTTCTGAAACATCTAAAGTAAATACGTACATCGTATAAATAAACTAATCATCTAGAAATAGGAGAACTAATAATGTCTATCGAACAAAAGATCGCTGATCTTCTCGAAGAAGCAAACAAGCTAGAAGTCGAACAAGTCGCTGAAGAGGCGGTTGTTGCCGAAGAGACGGTTGATGAAAGTCATCAAGCCGACACCACGATGAAGCACGTTAAGAATCCTACTGCAGGTGAGAAGAAGGCTGCTAAAGACATGAAGCCTGGCATTGCTGGCTATAAGGACCGCATTGACATGCTCAAGAGCGCCGAAGCTGGTGGCCGCTTGAAGAAGGAAGAAGCAGAGTATACAGTGGATATGTCAGAAGACATCGCCGCGCTAACTAATGGTGAAGAACTCAGCGAAGAGTTTAAGACTAAGGCCGCCACGATCTTTGAGGCAGCCGTAGTAACACGCGTTAAGAGCGAAATCGCTCGTCTCGCGGAAGAGTTTGACGCTCAGCTTGATGAACAAGTTGAGTCAATCAAAGAGGGTCTTGTTGAAAAAGTTGATGGATACCTCAACTACGTAGTTGAGCAGTGGATGACAGATAATGAGCTTGCCCTTGAGAGTGGTATGAAGAATGAAATCCTTGAGAGTTTTGTTTCAAGCATGAAGGGTGTGTTTGAGCAGCACTATATTGAAGTACCAGAAGAGAAGTTTGACGTCCTAGGTGAGATGCAACTAAAGACTGAAGCCGTTACGGCCAAGTTGGACGAGCAACTCGCAGCGAACGTTGCACTATCGAAGCAACTCAATGAGATGAAGCGTACAGCCTCTATCGATGAGTTCGCTGTAGGAATGGCCGACACAGAAGCGGAGAAGTTTAAGTCTCTAGCTGAAGAGTTAGCATATGATGATGCCGAGACATTCAAGGCAAAACTTCAGACTATTAAAGAGAATTATTTTGGTAAGAAGCAGACCGCACCTACGGTGCAATCAGTTGTCACAGACGCTCCAGTTGCTTTGACTGAAGAGGTGGTTCATACCCCTCAGATGGCACACTACCTACGCACTTTGAGCAACATGAAGTAATCCCATTAACACAAAGGAAATAAAATGCAAACCCGTCAAGAACTACTTAAGAAGTGGGCCCCTGTCCTAGAACATGGTCCTGAAATCAAAGACGCTTATCGTCGCGAAGTCACAGCCGTTCTCCTAGAGAATCAAGAGCGTGAACTAGCTAAGAGCGCCGAAGCACTCTATGAAACTGCTCCTACCAACTCAGGCGGTGCTGGTCTTGCCCTAGGCGGCGCTGGTGCTGGTAGCAATGCTGTTCAAGGTTACGACCCAGTCCTAATCAGTCTAGTTCGTCGTGCAGCTCCTCAACTAATCGCTTATGACATCGCTGGCGTTCAGCCAATGACTCAGCCTACCGGTTTGATCTTCGCATTGAAGAGTCTCTACACCAGCCAGTCAGGTGCAGAAGCTCTATTCAATGAAGCTGATACTGGCTTCGGCGGCACTGGTACCCACCAGACCGGTCTAGATGGTAGCAACCTTGCTACTAAGACATTCGGCACAGGCCTAACCACGGCAAACGCTGAAGATCTTGGCGCTGGCGTTACTTTCAACCAGATGGCATTCAAGATCGACAAGGCTACTGTTACTGCTAAGACTCGTGCACTACGTGCTGAGTACTCAACAGAACTAGCTCAAGACTTGAGGGCAGTTCATGGTCTAGACGCTGAAGGCGAACTAACCAACATCCTCTCAACAGAAATTCTTGCTGAGATCAACCGTGAAGTCATTCGTACTGTGTATCTAGCCGCTAAGGTTGGTGCAGAAATCGGTACCGCCACTGCTGGCACCTTTGACCTAGACGTTGATGCTAACGGTCGTTGGTCAGTTGAGAAGTTCAAGGGTCTAATGTTCCAGATCGAACGTGAAGCCAATGCTATTGCCCAGACTACACGTCGTGGCCGTGGTAACTTCATGATCTGCTCAAGCGATGTTGCTTCAGCATTGGCCATGGCTGGTGTTCTTGACTATGCACCTGCTCTTGCTAACAACCTAAACGTTGACGAGTCAAGCACCACTTTTGCTGGTGTTCTAAACGGCAAGTACAAGGTCTACATCGATCCGTTTGCAGCTAACCAAGCAGCCGCTCAGTTCTTCGTCATGGGCTACAAGGGTACCTCAGCATTTGATGCTGGTCTCTTCTATTGCCCTTACGTTCCTCTAGAGAAGGTTCGTGCCATTGATCCTGCTACCTTCCAGCCAAAGATTGGCTTTAAGACTCGCTACGGCATGGTCTCAAATCCTTTCACCGCCATCACAACTGGCGCCAACATCTACTATCGTAAAGTTCAAGTCACAAACTTGATGTAATAGTAAGGTTGACAAATCCAGCGTAGACTGGATACTTCAAAGGACCCTTTCGAGGGTCCTTTTTTTATATAAATACAATATGAACAGACTTGAGGTCATATGGCTACACTAATCTCGGGACCAACCCCTGCAAACATAACACCACTGTCACCCAATGGGTTCATGTTCTCTATTCAGAAGATTCCAGAGATGACGTACTTCTGTCAGAGTGTAGCCATTCCATCGGCATCACTTGGTGTCATTGATGTAGCTACACCATTTGTTGACTATCCAGTGCCTGGCGATAAGATCGTGTTTGCTGAACTTAGTGTTCAGTTTCTCGTTGACTCAGCGATGGCAAACTATAAAGCTATCTTTGATTGGATTAAAGGCCTTGGGTTTCCAGAGTCGTACTCGCAATATACTACTGCTACTAACTCAACATTGAACCTTCCTTATAATGCAGCGGTTCTATCAGACGCAACGCTCACCATTCTTGGTAGCAACAATGAACCAGTACAGACTATCCAATTCGTGGACTGTGTGCCTATTTCAATAGAATCGCTACAGTTCTCCTCTACGTCTACTGACGTTCAGTACCTAGTTGGAAACGCTACATTTAGGTACGCACTCTATAAATTTATTTAATTGTACAATATATCTTGTCCATGTTATAATGGACGAAATCGTGATGAGGATACAGAATGACATTAGATGACTTACACGACCTATGGGACGTCGATTGCGCGCTCGACGACAACCATCTCGATCGTGAATCAGTAAGAACACCCAACCTACACGCCAAATACCTGCGGCACCTCATCCAGCACAAGATGAAGCTCGCTGCGCTGGCAGTCGACTACGATACTCTACGCCAGAAGAAGTTTCGCTACTATAGAGGTGAGATGGGTAAGACGGAACTTGAAGAATTGAGTTGGTCACAATGGCAGGGCATTAAACCACTTAAGAACGAGATGATGGAATTCCTAGAGGGTGACATTGACCTGAACCGGGTGTCTATCAAGCGTGAATACATCAACTGCATGGTTCAGGCCATAGAAGCTATCCTTGGTCAGATCAAAGCTCGTGACTGGCAGATCCGAAACGCGATCGAGTTTAAGAAGTTTATCTCCGGACATTAATATGATAACAATTGAGAAGGTAAACGAGGTACATGTTCGAGTGTACTCAGATCCGGACATTGAGCAGGAACTGTCAGACTACTTCACCTTTCAGGTTGATGGCTATAAGTTTATGCCGGCGTATCGCAGCGGTGTGTGGGACGGTAAACTGCGTCTATATAACCTTCAACGGAAGACACTCTATGTTGGACTAGTAAAGTACGTCATGGACTTTGCTGTAAGGAACCAATATGAGGTCAAGTCATATCAGCAGGAGTTGACTGCAGTAACAGTTGAGACCGTTCGTGAGTACACAGACTGGTTAAACCTCTGTGCCCGTGGACAAAAGATAGAAATACGCGAGTATCAACTACAGGCAATCGCAAAGGCATTGACAGATGAACGAGTTGTATTGCTATCACCTACGTCGTCAGGTAAGTCGCTAATCATCTACACTGCGATGAGACATCACCTAGATCTAGGTCGTAAATGTATCGTGATCGTACCCACTACATCACTCGTGGCTCAACTATACAAGGACTTTGAGGACTACTCCGCTGAGAATGGTTGGCGCGCCGACAAGCATTGTCAGATACTATACTCGGGGTTCACTAAGGACTTTACTAAGGACGTTCTTGTTACCACATGGCAGTCGATCTACAAGCAGCCAGCACAGTGGTTCGCACAGTTTGACGTCTTGTTTGGTGACGAGGCTCACCAGTTCAAGGCGAAGTCTCTGACCACCATCATGGAGAAGATGGTCAATGTTCGTTACAGAATAGGAACCACAGGCACGATCGACAACGTGAAGTGTAATAAGTTGGTCCTCGAGGGTTGCTTTGGTCCAGTACATCGAGTGATCACCACTCGCGAGTTGATGAACGCCAACCAAGTCGCCGACCTGAAGATCAAGTGTGTGCTACTCAAGTACGACGAGATCACGCGCAAGGCCAACACGCACAATACCTATCAACAGGAGATGGACTTCATCGTAACACACGAGAAACGAAACAAGTTCATACAGAACCTGGCGATCAGCTGCGAGGGTAACACCTTGGTGTTATTCCAATACGTTGAGAAGCATGGAAAGATCCTCTACGACATGATAAGTAGTAGGGTGGCTGAGGACAGGAAGGTATTCTTCATCTATGGTGGTACAGACGTTGATGCACGTGAATCAGCACGTGAGCTCACAGACAAAGAATCTAATGCTATTATCATAGCTAGCTTTGGTGTCTTCAGTACAGGTGTAAATATCCCATCTATTGAGAACGTGATCTTCGCTAGTCCAACTAAGTCAAAGATCAGAAACCTTCAGTCTATTGGTCGTGGATTGCGGTTAAAGGAAGGTAAGTCCCACTGTAACCTATTCGATATGTCGGATGACCTACATTGGAAGTCAAAGAAGAACCATACGTTGAATCATCTCGCAGAACGCGTTAAGATATACGCTGAAGAGAAGTTTAACTTTAAGATATTGGAGATTGAAATTGAGTGACTACGTAGTACTTAAGTTAATCACAGATGAACTGGTGATTGCAGAACTATTAGCTGACACTAGAGTTGGAACGGTTTTATCCAATCCAGTAAAGATCGTATCAACGTACATACAGTCAGACGGAGGAATGATCCAACAGACGTCAACTGCGCCTTACTGTAGGTTGACTATTGAAAAAGAATTTACTTTTAATCCAAACAATATCATCTTTATCAAACCACTTCACCCAGCTCTCGTCCCCTTCTATAAGAAGTTGGTAATGGCCTTTGAGTCTGATGAAGATCAATCCACTGATGATGAACCAAGCGAAGAAATTATGATGGCTAGTAAGTCATTGACAGACAAGATGCATTGATACTCTGTTACCCCTTCGGGGTTGTACCATTGACTGGTTTATTATATTGTTTGTTACCGGAAGATACATTATACCATCACTGCTAGAGTCTGTACAATCTAATATTGAGGTACAAGATTGTACAGGATGGTTGGATTGTTGTATAATAGATCCAACACATCGAGGAGCCCATGTATGGCGACACACTACGTAAACAATGCTGAGTTCTTAATAGCAGTCATAGACTATAGACAAAGATTAGACGCGTCTAAGACTAATGACACAGAAGCACCTAGGATACCTGAGTACATCGGAGAGTGCATACTCAATATCGCCAATCGTCTGGCGCGCCGACCCAACTTCTCAGGATACTCCTATAAAGACGACATGATTCTTGATGGAATTGAGAACTGTATGCAGTGTATGCATAGCTTTGATCCTGCTAAGTCGTCCAACCCCTTCTCCTACTTCACTCAAGTAATATGGTTCGCCTTCCTTAGACGAATCGCTAAAGAGAAGAAGCAGTCATACATCCGTGGTCGTCTTATTCAAGACATGCCCTTTGACAGCTTTGACACGCAGGGACATGACGACGACACTGACTTTCGTAATGCCTATGCAGCATTCATTCAAACTAACCAGAACTTCGACGCTAATTACGGTGCCAAGAAGGAAAAGAAAATTCCTGTAAACACCAAGCAGTCACTCGAAGGATTCATCGATGAGGATACACAACATGGGTGATAAAGACTGGCTCGACAAGGTGGCACTAGCTGCATCAGTATACTGCGAACTACCAAACACCAATGAAGTAGAGATCGATAGATTCATTGAGTTCCTCTACAAAGCGTATGGTTACGTCCAATCACTTGAACCAAAGGGCAATCCATGAGGGTGGCACTGATAACTGACCAACATTTCGGTGCTAGGGGTGACAGTGCACAGTGTTTAGACTACTATGAGAAGTTCTACAACACAGTGTTCTTTCCAAAGCTTAAGTCAGAAAACATCACGACGGTCATCATACTCGGTGACACCTTTGATCGCCGTAAGTTTATTAACCTCAATACGCTCTACCGTAGTAAAGAGATGTTCTTCAATAAACTCTATGCATCAGGCATTGATGTTATAATGATTACCGGCAACCATGATGCATACTATAGAAACACCAACTTAGTCAATAGTCCTCAGTTGACTCTAGTAGAGTACGACAACATCATTGCAGTCTCTAAGCCTGAGACCTTCAATGTTCATGGCGTACCTATCTGTTTCCTCCCTTGGATATGTGCTGATAACATGAGTGACTCAATGGAAGAGATCAATGGCAGTGTCGCCAAGATCTGTATGGGTCACCTTGAGGTTGCAGGTTTTGCTATGTATCGTGGCATGCAGTCACACGAGGGCTTGTCAAAGTCACTACTACAAAAGTTTGACATGGTCTTCTCAGGCCACTACCATCATAAGTCAGACGATGGTCATGTCTACTACCTTGGCAATCCCTATGAGCTTACATGGAATGACTACAAAGATCCTCGTGGTTTTCATCTCTTTGACTTAGAGTCACGTGAACTGGAGTTCATTGTCAATCCCTATACCTTGTTTGAGCGCATTGAATATTCTGATGCTACATCTGAGTCTTTTGATCCTACTATATTCAAAGATAAGTATGTTAAGGTCGTTGTGATTAGTAAGACGAATCAATACAAATTTGATCAGTTCATCAACAAGGTGTATTCATCAGATCCATTAGATGTTAAGATCATTGAAGACTTCACTGAATTTAATGAGGGTCAGGTAGAAAATAACATTGATCTTGAGGACACAGGTAGTGTACTAGAGAACTACATTGAGTCTATTCATACAGATGTAGATAAAAAAGTTATCAAAGACTTTATGAAATCCCTATACCTTGAGGCGTTAAATAAGGACGTCGTTTAATGAGCATAATCTTTAAGACTCTAGAGTGGCAGAACTTCCTCTCTACGGGTAATGTTTCTAACAAGATCACGCTTAACACTTCTGCGAGTACTTTGATTGTAGGTAGTAATGGAGAGGGTAAGTCAACAATGTTGGATGCCTTGACCTTTGCCTTGTTTGGTAAAGCATTTAGATCAGTTAATAAACCACAACTCATCAACTCTATCAATCAAAAGAACTGTCTAGTCACCATAGAGTTTGAGATAGGTACTACTCAGTATAAAGTGATACGAGGCATCAAACCTACAGTGTTTGAGATATATTGTAGCGGCGAGATGATCAACCAAGACGCTGCGTCTAAGGACTATCAAAAAGTTCTTGAACAACAGATCTTAAGGTTGAACTACAAGACCTTTACACAAGTAGTGATCCTTGGTTCTGCATCCTTTGTGCCCTTCATGCAACTCCCAGTGTGGCAACGCCGTGAAGTCATTGAGGACATTCTTGACATTGGTGTGTTCTCAACAATGAATGGCATTCTTAAAGAACGCATCTCAGAATCTAAATCAGAACTAACCTCGATAGACTCGTTGATTGAAGTGGCGAAGTCTTCAGTATCAGCACAGAAGAAACTCATTAGTACGATGGTGTCCTTTAAGCAGGAACAAGTTGACACTATACGACTACAGATCGCGGAGAATGAGGTTGAGAACGCTAAAGCATATGAAGAGTTGCTTGAGTTAAACAACAAGGTATCAGAATTACTGCAGGCCACTATAGGGGCTGACACTGTCAAGGTTGACAGTGTGAAGGCAAATCGACTCAAGTCAAAGCTATCAGCAAAGGATGATCAACTAAACAAGACACTGACGTTCTTCAAGGACTATGTGCACTGTCCATCTTGTATGCAAAGTATAAACGATGAACATAAAGCAACTGTAGTGTCTACTGTAGAACTTGACAAGCAGGAGAACGCGGTTAACATTGCAATGCTAGAGACCGCGTTAATTAGTCTTCAGGAACGACAGGATGTAATAGACGTTGCAAAC
>Ga0102828_1000176_pt1 | contig 11638 bp, 14 predicted proteins | sample ColrivemetaGS541_FD_78196 | JGI IMG/M metagenome (GOLD analysis project Ga0102828, IMG submission 78196) | Estuarine microbial communities from the Columbia River estuary - Freshwater metaG S.541 | ecosystem: Environmental > Aquatic > Marine > Intertidal zone > Estuary | place: USA: Columbia...
GACGAGTTGCAACGAACATTAATGAAGGAGGAATAATAAGCTTTCTAGGCTTGGCGGCGATCAGCAAACTGCGCTCATCTGTCCAAGCGGCGATTTGAATAACAGCGTTTTCCAACGATGTTTCATTCAAGTCAGCACCTGTAGTAGGACGATTGCTGTTAGTGCCGCCGGAAACGAGTGGGTGTGCTGTTGAGCACAAAACCACGCCGTCGCCATATGTTGGGCCACCGCTAAAAGCGTTGTTCAACACATAAGCGGCCTTAACCTGCTTGGTGTAAGCCATACCACGGGCCAAAGCCTTGGTATAACGTGAAGACAGGCTGTCATACAAGTTATCTTCCACAGCTTCCTCTGTGATGGAGAAGCCCATCGCAATGGTTTCGTGGGTGTAACGTGCAGTCCATGCTTCTTGTGCATTGTCATAAGCGATGGCAGAACCCTCGTTTTTGACTGGTGCTTGACCGAAGCCTGACAGTTTTGTCTCTTCTTCAAAAGAACGCTCAGAGGTTTCAGTTTCATAAATTTCTTTATGCTCTTCACCATATTTTGCGTACTCCAAACCAAACAAAGCGTTCAGGCCGGGAAGAAGTTCTTTAAGTAGTTGTGCGCGTGAAATTGCCATGATTTACTCCTTACAGGCCAACGTTATTTGTAAACGAATGGGCACTGGGGTTGAACTTAACCAACACATCAGTGTACGCATCGCCCGGAGTAGACACAAAGCCCACAATACGGAAAGCCGCAGCCGTTGTTTGCACAGTAGCTGTTAAAGAGCTAGTTGAGTTACCAGTCTGAGTGGAACCCGTGCTAGTGCTTTGTACAGCGGTAAAGAAGGTGTTAGTGCCCAAAACTGTTTGAGCGCCAGAACCACTTAGTTGTGCTTGAAAAGCCACGTTGGGGTCAGTAACTACGTATGCAGTTACCACGCCGGTTGTGCCGGAGGGGTAGTACTGACCGTAAATCTGCTGGCCTTGTGCGTTGATATAAGAACAACCGACGAAAACGCCGATTGCACCTACGCCAGAACCACCAAGGTTATTGGTAGTGATGTCTGAACCATCGGTGGTAGACAGAGCGATATAACCCGCCGCATTGATAAGAACAACTTGACCATAAAACAAGTTGGTTCCAGTGCCTGCTGGGTTAATCAAGAACTGACTCGTAGCGCCAGCATAAGGTGTGCCGTCAATACGATTTATGGGTCGTAGCCCATAGGGTGCTGCTGTAGTTGCCATTTAAGACTCCTAAAAAATTAAATACCTTTTCCGAAAGTAACCGTGGACTTACGTTCTTTAAACATAGGCATCCTCGGATCGCTCTCGCGCATGTACGTATTGTCCACTGATTGCATCTGAGCTTCCGCTTGTTGGCGGTAGTACGCATCACGCTTTTCAGTAAACTCTACTGGGGTTTTGCAAAGCAACAAACCTCCCACTTCAATACTGTCTGGGAATTTCGCCGCCGAAGCGTTGAACAGACGTATCTCAGGGTGATCTGAAGCTCTAACAGGTTCCCAGCCTTCAGCCATCTTTGAGGAATAATTGGTTCCATCTTCCTTACCTTGTATTGCAATCCGAATCCAGCGAAACGCATAACCTTCTTCCGGTAAAGGATCAGGTAGAAGTGTTGGAGGCATCCATTGTTTTGGACGTTCCATAACTTCGCGGGTATTCAGGTCACGACCTGTACGAACAGTTTTTTCCATAATTATTTCCTCATTTCATCAGCAACCTTACGGGCGTACAGTTCCAAAGGAACTCCCAACCGTCTAGCGATATTCACTTGCGACTGGGTCAGCACGATTTTGCGCGGTGCTGTACTACGGGTAGCAGGTGAAACAACATTGGATTTGGTACGTTGAGGTTTCGCATCAACGGATTCTCCGGCTCCAACTTGGTCGGGGAATCTTTCACGGATGTCAGTGTCGATACGACGGTAGTATTCATCACTGCCAACCCTAATACCATTCTCAACAAGTTCCTCATGTAGCCCTAAAGCATATGAAGTCATGCGTTTGTTGCTTCCAAACCACTGATTTTGGTCTTGCCACGCTAGTAGTTTGTCGTCAACGGGTGCTGCCTGTTGAGGTTGTGGAGCCATTTGTACAGGAGTTTCTTCCTCTTGTAAAGGGGCAGGTCTAAAATTATTTACTTTATCTGCGCGGATTCTGGCGGTAGTGAGTGCTTCCTGAGCATCCAACAACTTATCAGCATCCCCAGACTCGTAAGCTTCTTTATAAAGCCGTTTAGCCTCTTCAATTTCGGAGTTAATGACCTTTTTGGCTTGTTCCAAGAGGACAGTCTGTCCTTGATTGACGGAGCCTTTAAGCTTTTTGTTCTCTTCATACATTGCCTGAGCAAGTTTAAGAGCCTCATCTTTCTCACGCTCGGCAGACTCTTTGGCTCTGCGTTCCTCGTGATATCCCTTGGTGAAGTGTTTAAACCTATTCTTAACACTCTCAGAGTAGGTTGCTAACTCCTCTTCTGTAGGATCTTGAGGAGCCTCTTTCATTGGAGTTCGGTAACGATCCTCTTCCGGGGTGTCGTCCACAATTTCAATTTCAGGCTTATCTTCCTCTGGGGTTACAACTTTCCCACCCTTACGGAGATTTTCTTCCTTCTCATCAGGGAACTCAAATTCAGTTTTTTCAATTTCAGCCATGATTACTCCTTATGTTGGACGTTGGATACCACGAGGGTCTTGCACAACCGCCTGAACGGAATCGTCATTAATCAATCTCCACTCCGTACCATGAATCTTCATGCGGGTTCCCGTGTTAGGACGCACTAACACAAAGTCTCCCACCTTACAGGCTGGGCCGGAAGGAAATCGGGCTTTATCTTGATAAGCATCGGGGCCAATCTTGGCTACAAATAACACGGGGGAAAGAAGCTCCTCGTGATATATCGCAGTTGCAGATTTAAGGATCCCTGTTTCACTAAACTCTTCTTCTGCTTTGGGAAGCATACAGAGGAGGTGGTAAGTAGCCGGATCGGGCACTTGTGTAGCTTTCTCTTCAGGGGAGGTGTTAAGCACTCCACTGAGATCAACTGCACCAACATCAAAGTCAGTCATCTTCATATTCCTTGGTTTTTCGCACGAGATCGGCAAGTTCATACTGAGCGGTTTGCAGACCTCGGATCGTCCCGCACAGTTCTTTGTAGTGATCGTGGGATTTAGCACCACCATCACTGACAACAGTGACTAACTCCTTGATGTGTTCATCAAGTCTTTTGTTTAAAACATCAAGAAGTTGAGTCATCATTCACCTTTGTTCTTTGCGTTTAAAAGCATTTGAAGAAGTTGTTGTTTAGCCTGCATATCCTGCGTCTGTTGGCTATGTTCCAAAGACTGCTGATGTTGCTGTTCCGCCATGCGCATCTCTGCTTGTTTCTTCATGGCTTCCATACCAATCTCTTGTTGTTGGCGCTGGGCGGCAATAGAAGGATCTTCTCCTTGAGCTTGCTGTGCCTGCTGCATTTTGAGTTGAAGCTCTGCCTGTTTGATAGCTAAGTCGCCTTGAACTTTCTGCGCTTTGGTTTGAGCATCTTGCTGTTTGATCTGCAACTCTGCTTGTTGCATTTGTACAACAGGATCCTGCATTTGTTGTTGAGCAGCTTGTTGTGCCGCTTGGCCCTTGTTGATATCCAACAATTGTTTTGCCGCTTGCGCAACGAGCTTTGACAACTGAACTTCCACATCCTCGGGCATCTCAGTATTTGGCTGGGGAAGAGTAGCGCCAAGGCGTTGCTCAATCTTTGTCCTGTACTGGAAAGCGATGTGTTCAGCTACGTGGGCCATGATTGAAGCCTGCATCTGTTGAGCCATTGGGTTTTGGCCCATTTGACCCATCACCATAGGATCCTGCATCATTGATGTATGTACAGCAATGTGTGCGTCGTGATCTTGGTAGATGAATGCTTTAGTGGGTTTACCCGTCAAGAACGACATGTTCTCTGAGATTGGATCTCTTGGGGTCATGTCATCGTCAATAGGTACTAACTTATCCGCGTTCTTCACTCCCAGAACCTCAATCATCTGGCGGTGCAACAAAGGAAGATTGTAGATCTGAGGAGCGCCTTGAGCTAACTGGATTACAGCCTGATACTGCATGATCCTTTGAGCCATCGTGGCGGAATTAGGATCTGATACGGGGATAACATCCACCATGTCATAGTCTGCACGTTTAGCTTGAGGAGTACCAAACACTGGGGTGTATTCGTAATCCTCCGGCATGTAATCACGGATGATTTCTTTAAGCAGTTTAAACTCTTGCTTCATTGAATAATGAACACGAGCTTGTACTGCGCTCATTGTTTTAAGCTGGCGCTCAAGTAACGCTAAGGTTGTACCTACGGGCGAATTGGCTGACATATCGCTGATGTTCATATCTGCGATTGAGCCAAGTCTCCTGCCCTCGTCTGTGATCTGGTTCAAGAGAGCCAAGAGAACCTGAGAAGGTTCCTTGTATGGCAGAGCCATGATGTTCTCTCTTACGGAGCCGCTAGGCACATCCACATCACGGAACTCGCCCGGAGCAATTGGGGTGTCATCTCCCTTGATTCGGAGTCCTCGGGTCTTCAAACCTCCGGGCAAGTTGCTCAAGGTTCCAGCATCCACGAGTTGACGAATGATAGATGTACCTGCACGGGCGTATCCACCAATCAGATGGATTAAACCTAAACCATAAGCTCCAAAGCCGGGAACGTAGGTGTACTGGACAAAGTGTTGACGCTTAAGTTTATGTTTGTCATCTTCACTCCAGTTTCTGCGGATGGAGAGAATCTCAGTTGTACCTCGTTCTAAGGTGATGACGTAAGGCAGGGCAATCCCGTCCTCATCTTCATAGCCGGGTAGGTCGTAATCTACGTGGATCTCATAAACCTGATAGCGGTCATCATCTGTGATGCTGTAGCCTTGATCTTCGGCTTTCTTTTTCTCTACGTCAGTGTAGAACTGGAGGGGTTCTCCAAGCTCTTTATCTAGGTAGAAACCAGAGACTTGAAGCTTACGAATGTCGTTCTTTGTCTTGCGCATGATGTGAGTCACACGCTCTGAGGTCATGGCGCTAGAAGCTCCGTAAGGAATAATCACATCCTCTGCGGGGATGAAAATAGAAGCTTGACGGCCCAAAGAAGGGTCGTAGTAGACCTTTTTGAAAGCTGCGCCAGCCAGACCAAGAGAATACAGAAGACGCTCATGCTCTGGTCGATACTCAGGCATACCCTCTGTTAATCTATAGTTCATGTCATCTTTGACACGCTCCGCAGCCTCTTCTTTAAGTTTATCAATTGCGCCGATGATCTCGGTTTTAACCGGGCCTTGAGCAGGGAACGTTTCAATGATAGTTTCAGACTGGAAGCGAACAGCGGCCTCCGTGAGTACAGTCGAGAAAACTCCGCAAGCGCCGAGCCAAGGCTCTGTCCTTTCTTCATATTTCATCCCCAATACATCTAATCCCTTGACATACATCTCCACCCAGTCTTTGCGGGAGTTAACGTCTGTGTCTACCATTTCAATCAAATCGCTGGCAATCTTTTGGAGTTCACCATCGTCCATGTACTCTGCGAGGTTGTCTGAGAAGTCTTCTTCCTCGGTCTCCGGCATTAAGTCAATCTCCATGCCGTCCATATCAATCTTGACACCTTCGGGGTTGACAATCTCAATCTCCATTACAGGGCTGTTATCCATCTCCAAAGCGTTTAAACCTAATGGAGCGGGATTTAGTGATTGTTCAATGCTCATATTGTTCCTTAGTAGTACTCTACTTTTCTACGGTGGTAAAAAGGTTCATCTTCTTCATCAGAGTCGATGGAGATGAAACCTCCCAAGCGAAACCGCATCAGAGCCTGACTGCTTGAGTCAACAAGGTCGTCATGGTCTCCATTGGGGAAAGAAGCCAACTCATCCATAACTTCTTCAGCCCATCGGGTTTCAGGACACCACACCATGCTAGACTCAAACAAAGCAGAGATAGCGTTTACACGCGATATCTTATCGTTTCCTTTGCCCGGCGTATACTCCGCGACCGGAATTCCCATTTTTCTCATCTCGTAGATCAACGGAGCGCCTGCGGCTCTCTTCTCAACGATCAAAGTGTCGGGTTCATACTCTCTGTATATCTCTAAAGCCTTACGCTTTAGATCTGGGAACTCCATGCGTTCTTTGAATGCGTCCAAAAGGATGATGTTTGCCTTCAAATCACCATTCTTATTGGGATGTTGGAAGACACCCCATGTAGTGCAAGCGGAATAATCTGCGCGGTTGTTCTTTTCAAACGCAGTATCCCAAGATTGAATGATGTATTCGCACTCAGGGGGCTTTTTCTTGTCCCAAATCATCCAATGTTCACGCTTAATGATCGCGCCTTCCTCGGATGTGGGGTTTTGTTGGTATTGAGCCTCCCATTTGGCGACTGGAAGCTCTGCTTTTAGGGCTTCTAGGGCTGTTTTAGACCAAAATCCGGGCCATAAAGGGTTCCCGTTAGGCATAATTGCGGGGAAATCAATGACTTCCCACTGATCTACGCCATCTTTGTCCGAGTTTTTGAGGATTTGCCCCGTTAAGTCCCTCTTAGACCATCGAGTCATCACAATAATGATCGCTCCTCCGGGCTGTAGACGCTGACGGGGGCCGGAAGTGAACCATTCATAGACCCCATCAAACACGGCAGGGTTAGCTTGTTTAGCTTCCTGCTCAGAATGGGGGTCATCAATGATTAAGAGATCTGCGCCCTTACCTGTAACAGCGCCGCCAACACCGATAGCAAAATAATCACCACCCACATTAGTATTCCAGCGACCAGCGGCCTTTGAATCGCTCGACAGCTTTGTAGAAAACACCTTCTGATAATGTTCTGATGAGACAAGGTTCCTAACCTTCCTTCCAAATCCTGTAGCAAGTTCTGCGGTGTGTGCAGTCTGGATAATCTTCTTCTGAGGAAACTTCCCCAGAAACCACGCAGGTAAAAGGAAGGAAGCAAACTCAGACTTGGTATGCCGGGGAGGCATATTAATGATTAATCTCTTAAGTTCTCCGTTAGCTACCCGCTCAAAAGCATCAGACATGATCTTATGATGAGAACCAGAGATAAAGATAGGCCACATCTGCGACGCGAAGTATAGAAACGACTCCTTGCTGCGTTCTATCTTGTCCATCTCCAATAGAGCCTGAATCTTTGCACGGTTCTCAGGAGATGCCTTGGGAACCATCTCCATATAGTTTTTAATCTCTGCGTGGGTCAGTAGGCTCATAAGGACATCACAGCCCTGACGGAAGTATCTGCTAACTTAATAGCATGGAACTTATACGGCTTGGTCACAATGTGTCCATCCGTCCTTAGACGGTGGACGATCCTGTGGATGTTTGACTTAGATTTCAATCCAATACCCCGAGCTATAACCTCATAAGACGGAGACACACCATGCAACCTAATGTATGCACGGATGAAGTCTAAAACCAACTGTCTGCGTTTGCTCATGTTTCACATTTACTTTGTAATCATATGAGGGCACACTGCCCAGTGCGGCGACTAACTGCCCCAGTTTGGTTGTCAACCACAATGTGCCTTCATATAAGTTGGTACTCGCTTACTAACATCTTGAGTTTAAACGCAAACACGAACGTTCGCAATACCTATTTTGAAAATATATATACCCCCGGGGGGTTGGGTTTGGAAAAGGAAGGGGGGGGGTGTTTCTGTATGTATGGGGTGAGTAGATTAGAGCGTATACGCAAGCTGGGTGTCATGTCGTGCCAAGTGGGGGTCGGGTACGGGTGGGGCACGCCCACGCCCCGTTTAAACACCCTCCTGCACCCCCTGCTCCTGCGCTCCTGCTACTGGCATCCTTGTTGGTGCGTTTAAACTCTTTGCGTCTACATCTAGCACGTTGGCTTTGCCTTGCTCTAATAGCTTCATGTGCCCTGACAGTTCTCGCTTCAATTGGTCTGCTGTTATCACTGCCTTGTCTTGAATGTCTGACGGGGTAAACAGCCCTGATGCCTTGCCTAGTAGTTCTAGGCACTTAATCTTTGACCCCTCTTGCTTGGCTCCCTTGCTTAGTGCAATCAAGTTCCTAATCACATACAACTTGGTTGCGGCAATATCCCCTGCGAGATGCTCGACTGTTTCCCCCCATGCATCTTGGAGCACTTTCTTTATACGTGGATCCTTCATTAGCTTGTTAGCACTAGCACTGATACTTGCATCACTCCCTGTATCATTTGCATAGGCAAGCCTGTAGGCTGTGCGTAGACCATCACCGAGGATTACCCTCTGGCAGTACAAAGCTTGCCGTGGGCTAAGAGGTTTAGGTCTTGGTATATCTGATCCTATGTGTTCTCCATCTTTTCTTTGTCTTGGTGCTACTGCATGAGCGGCAAGCTGTTCCGCTACGCTAAGGGTCTCGGGGCTTTCATCATCATCTACCCAATCGGCATCTGCCAACTCTGCCTCCAATTCTGACTTGTACTTAGCTTGGCTCGACTTGCTCATGTTTAAACGCTCCATGTTTGTTAGTACCTACCAACTTTACCCTGCACCAACGCAGGGAAACGCACTGTTCGTATTATGCACAGTTTATCCACACCCTGTGCATAAGTCAAACGTTATCCACAGGATGTTATCCACAGTTTATCCACAATTCCGAGTTATCCACAGCTTATACATTTGTTATACATATCTTATACAGTGCAGATTTACAACACACGTTTTGATTACCTTAGTACTACAGAACATAGCTATAGTAGTACGAAAAAAGTGTGGCGAAAATCGATTTAAACGACCTCAGAGCGTTTTTTTGCCCTCCATGCTACTACCCCCTTACCCAACCTCTGATCGACGCTCCTAGACGTTTTGCACTATTTTGGTGCATTAACTTTAGTACTACTTTTTGATCAGAGCAAAATGAGAACCTTTTAGTTCAAACCCCTAGAAGCCCCTAGAAACCAGTTGTACTAATATAAATACAGCCAAAAACCACGCCCAAACTATTTTCATTTATTTTCAAAAACGATAGTAACCTTGTCAACAAACGATATCGTTGCAACGTTGTATTGGTGTAGGCGACAATATCGTTTACACGACAAGACAGTCACCGTTCTTTAGCTTTACTCCCCCGACTGTCTACAAGGGGATACACGTTCTAGGCTACTGATTAAAGTCCTAGTGAGACAGAGTCGATGAAACCGACAAGAGTCTTGAGGCAGGGACTAATTCAATACGTAAAACGCTGAAAATCCCCCTGTCCCTCTAGCTAGAGTTTAGCCTGTAGCCCCTAGGGCTACGGGGTGCACTCTTTTGCACTACAACCTAAGGATCAAAATGCTACAAGCTTTCTACCCCTCAAAAAAGGCTCTTAAAGAATCAATTGGCAAGCCTTTGAATTACGTTGAAACCTCATTCTTTGGTATCGAGTTCAAAGAAAACGGTTCATTCTGCGTTGCTGACGGTAGCCCATCAAGAAAATGGTTTGCTCAAGTCACTATGAAAAATGGCGTGATTGCCAAGGTTTCCTGACATTACAGCGATAAGCCCTACGGGGTTTATCAGTGGAATGTCCCACACAACGGAGTAACAAAACATGAAACGTGAATACATCAAAGCCTTTAATACCCTCAAATCTATGGGCGTTCCAGTGTACGTTCGGGACGACATGGATGGCAGATTCCAAATCAGCGCAGAGGAACCCGAGTCTTACAAATGGGTTGACTTCTATGACGGTTATATGCGCTCCGACTGGGTTTTCGGTGTTAACCCCCAACTTGATTCAACCCTCCGCAAATTTGGTTTGTTTGCCGAATGGATTAATGGCGGTGAGGTTGGCGTTTACAAAATTTAAAGGGAGACCAGTACCATGTACAGCGCACAGATTGACAGATTCGGCAACATCATTGTTTGCAAGGGTAGCGTTGAACGCAACGGCTACAGCATCTTTTTCACAGGCAGTTACAACGAATGCCTGAATCGCAAGCAAGATCACAAGAGACCGTGGCTTGCTTGAATTTTCACCGTGAAGCCCTGCTAGTCAGGGTTTTGCAGTGGCAATTTTGCCCATCATCGGAGACCCATTATGAATGTCCAACGCATTAGCCAATTCATTGAGGCAAACCCTGCTGAATATCAGTGGCTTGTTGCCAAATCCCCCTCATTTTCCTTTGCCTCCTCTGTGCTGTCTGCGCTTCACAGATATGGCAATCTGACCCCTAATCAACTTGCCGCAATTCAACGTTGCGTTGCGAAGGATTCTGCCCCTCGCCCTGAGCCTGTAGCCTCTGCTCAGGTTGACGTTTCTCCCATAGAGGTTGCCTTTGGCAAGGCTAAGGATTCAGGCTTGGGCTACCCCAAATTACGCCTCGGCTCTTTCGTATTCAGCCCTGCTCCCGTGACAGGCAAGAATGCCGGTTCAATCTACGTCAAGTCCGAGGGTGTTTACCTCGGCAAGGTAACAGGCGGTAAGTTGTTTACCTCCCGTGATGCCTCCCCCGAAAGTGCGAGTCAGATCAGCGAAGTGCTTGCTGACCCTCGCAATGCCGCCATTGCCTATGGCAAAACATTCGGACGTTGCTCAGTCTGTAACAGGGATCTTTCAGATCCTGAGTCAGTCGCACTCGGCATGGGTGCTGTCTGTGCCAAGCGTTTTGGTTGGGTTTAAACAGGAGGTCTTATTGATTGATAGCGATACCCACTTGCAAAGGCTATCGCTTTCGTTTACACTTACGTTATTAAATTTTTAAAAGGAACTGAAAATGAAAAATGGATACTCACCAAAAGAATTTGCATACGCACTGATCATTGACTATGTCGAGGGCATCTATCGGGATGGGGCACATTGGATGAACGACAAAGACCTTTCAAATGCAAATATTGAAATGGTCAAAAAACATTTGAGGGATATGCATACAAAGCTAACCGATGAAGCAAGGTTAGATGCCTTACCTTTGCGAAACAACTAATTGAATTTTTAGCGGTGAACCTGAAGGGGGTTCACCAGTGGAAATTCCCACAGCAACCGGAGACATTCAATGTCCTTACCTATCATCTATACCGCCCGTGAAGACTGGTTAACAGCGGCAATTCAAGAATTGAAACCGTTCTTTGCCATCAATGGTTTGTCAATCAGCGACAAGATCAGAGTGTCTTGCGCACTCCCCTCCAATGCCAAACGTACAAATTTTAAATCGGTTGGCGAGTGCTTCCCGAATACGAACAGTGGTGACGGTCACTATGAGATCTTCATCAGCCCTGTGCTTGCTGAACCCGTCAAGGTCTTTGAGACCCTCATTGCCATGCTTTGCCATACCGCTAAGGGTGCGCTCAATCACGGCAAGCCCTATCAGAAGATAGCCGATGCTATGCTGTTATTGCCCAACGGCACTCAGTCAGCCCGTTACAAGTCGGTGACTCATGGCGGTGCATTCGTTCAAGCCTATCAGCAGATCATCGACTCCCTCGGTGCATACGTCCACGCTGAGTTGTCAGCATCAGTCGGCAAAAAGCAAGGCACTCGGATGCTACTTGCTCAGTGCCCATCATGCGGCTATGCAGTGCGGCTCACCAACAAGTGGGCGTTTAAACATGGCAACCTCAACTTGCCAATCTGCCCCAATGAGGGCGATACCCTCGCATTGATTTGAAACC
>Ga0102828_1000179_pt1 | contig 11607 bp, 22 predicted proteins | sample ColrivemetaGS541_FD_78196 | JGI IMG/M metagenome (GOLD analysis project Ga0102828, IMG submission 78196) | Estuarine microbial communities from the Columbia River estuary - Freshwater metaG S.541 | ecosystem: Environmental > Aquatic > Marine > Intertidal zone > Estuary | place: USA: Columbia...
ATCCGTTGGATTTAGAAGGTTGGTTGACTTATTTTTAATACATACAATTCAATACACAAAAAAAAATCCCACCGTAGTTAAAGAGTGGGATTTGGGGAATTGTATTGTTAGTATCCGTTAATTCTTTTCTCTTCGATTACGTTTCCGTTAGAGTCTCTCGCAATTAGATTACAATACTCATCGAGATCGTTGAAGGCAGTTCCATAAACTCTTATAGAAAAGATGTTTTCAATGTTTTTGAATCCAAACAAAGTTGCGGCGTTGAGTGCATCATCACCAGTTAGAAGTTCGATCATGTTCATATTATTTTACTTTCCAATATCCTTGTGCAAGAGTTAAGTTGATGGGATCAATTGTATTATGAGTGTCATGGATAGTTCCGTCAACCACGGCACAAACGTGTCCGATGAGAGAAACAATATATGTTCCCTTCGATGGGATTGCAAGCATTCCGTTGTTCTTCTTTGCAATCCACTTCAGTCCTAAGATTTTCATTATCCCCTTTACAGAATCACTATAAATTCCATAAGCATTTGAGCTTTTGACTTTGGAGTGACTTTCAAAACAGCGAGCAGTTCTATTTACAAATTCATACATATTGCTGTATGAAGAACCAGTTGCAATAGACAAGGCACGGACTACACAATCTCCAACACCTCCACTGTATCCAGCCAAGAACCTTCCTCCATCATTGAATTGATATTTGAGTTTCATAAGGCACATAGTCTTTCATTTATTTCTAGTAAAAGCAAGAAAAATCTTTGGAAAAAATTCATAGAGTTCTCTCCATATTCCACCAAGATAAAATTTCCAATTTCTTGGTCGATGGATCATACATTGCAGATGAAGGTATATTCTAGTTTTCATAGAAGATGAAAATTCTCCAAACAAAAAAAAGTTCTAGGTAGGTGATGGCTGTATTCCGGTTGGGCCCCTGTCGGGAAAATCCGTAAGATACAAAAATATATTTTTATAATTTTAGACCCTTCTTGCCCCGGTACAGTAGAAATCCGTAAGATACGAATCCTATAAAAGTATCTTACGGAAAACGGCTTACCGGGTGTCGCTCGTCCCACCCCAGACAGTGGAAATCCGTAAGATACAAAAGCAAAAACATACGTATAAAATAATATTATACGTATAAAAAGTTTTAATACACACAAAAAAATCCCACCACTCTTTCAAGTGATGGGATTTGGGGATTTATATCTTGGGGAAGGGGAGTTAGATATAAGGGGGTTGGGGGAAAATTTTATCCAACATAAACTAAATGATCTGGAAAGTATTCTCTCATACTTTTAATAATATCTTGAGTGTGTCCACCGATGTGCCAGTCATAGTGTCCCATTGGTGTGCGACCAGTTTTCCAATCATAGATCGTTCCGACGTTTCCATTAGAATCTTCTACAATCCACTCACAAGTTACCTTTCCATCTCCACAGAAATTCGTCCTTGGTTCTCCGAGAACATCAACAAGTTCTTGGTGTGTGATAGAGATATATCCCTTGAGGGAAGTTCCGTTGACGACTGCTGAATCAGTTACAATTTTCATAAGGCAATTATTATGTCAGTTATTTCTAGTAAAGGCAAGAATTATTTTTGTTGTATTAGTTTTTTAGTTGTATATGCAAGAAGGTTGTTACAAAAATCGTTGTGATATAACACCATGTTATATTACAACACGATATCATGCCCATTGCTGTCCCATTGCATCAGCAATGCCTTGAAAAGTTTTACTACGAATAGTCGATCTTTCTGCTGACGACTTTGCATTAGCAAACGCCTCATAAAACCACAATGCTTGTCTCTTCTTCTTTCCAGTTTTCTTGTCTATCCATTCTTTAAACTCTCCCTTGCCCACCATCTTAGTTGGAGTCAATAGAGGTAATCCCTTTAACCATAGGCAAGTTGATTTAGAAAACTCATCGCCAAACATATAAGGCTGAATGATTTGATCAGGTTTCCTCCAAAGATTTGACATGATCCCAATAGGATTTTCTATTGCCACCTTTGGAATATGAGGTAGGTTGGTAAAGATATTAAAGAAATCAATACCTTGTTGTTGCCTTCCATCTGCCCTCTTCTTTGCAAAATGAGGAGCACCACTTACTGCTAGGTGAGTGCAAGGAGGAAAGGCAATCACCATATCCCAATCCTTCTGAAGGAGAGGTATAACATCTTCTTGTAGATGCCATTCTGGATGCCCACCACTAGAAGGAAGAACATCGCACGAAAATGCTTCATGTCCTCTTGCCCTCATTACTTTTGTTACTGCTTGGGATTCTTCGCAAGCTACTAGAATTTTCATATATTTTTTATTTGTAGAAGTCAATGTCAGAGGGAGTCTCTTTTGTTACTATTCGATAGTTAGAAATATCATCTGCATAATGTTCTGACAAGTCTTTTATTTCAGTCTTTGCATCTTTTTTAGAAGAGAAAAGGTCTACCTCATAAGGTCCACCATCATAGGATGATTTTACATCTCCCCATCCATTAGCTCCTACCATTTGAATTTTAAATTTCATTTGTAATAATTGTAATTGTTTGTTGTGTAGTTGTTTGTTACGTTTGATGGACGTTGTTCCTCATAAGGATTATATGAATAGGTAGGAGAACAATAACGAGGTTGTGATCTATAATAATCTTGGACGTTAGTTACTTGTCCACCATATCCTACTCCACTACTATATCCAGTTACACCATACGAAGATGGAGGAGGAGTATATGAATAGGTAGATGGAGTTGTGTATGATTTTGAGGCACATCCGATTAATGATAATGAACACAGAATTGTGGCGATTAGTTTCATAACAGAAATATCTTCTCAGAAATAACTGGGAAGATCAAGAAAAATCGCAAACAAAAATATGCCAAACCATAACACGGCCAGGGGGTTTTAATTCCGTAAGATGCAAATGATACAAACGTATCTTACGGAATGTTACTGTGCCTGAAAGCGAGCCATGCTCAGATAATCACTACTAAGTTTTCTAAAATCATCCCCATATTTGTCGATCATTGTATTAACCAATCTCTCCATGAGTTCGTTTAGTTTCTTAGCATTTACTGGAGTGAGCAATTCTTTTCCTTCATCATTAGTAGTAAAAAGAGAATTTATATGACTAAAATCATCAGATCGCATAAGAGCAATTAGTTCTCTTTTAATTGCTTTGTAGTCATTGAGCTTTGACATCGCAGGTCTCTTTTCATTATTGACTTGTAACAAGCGTTTTTTTATTTTATCAAATTCCGAACGATTAAATATATGACTAAAGAACGACTCTAGTAGCATTTCATCAAAAATCTCTTCACACAAAATAGAATAATTAAATTTCACAGTAATATATTTACCCTCGATTACGTAAGATACAAAAAAAATCCCACCACCCTTATAAGGTGATGGGATTGTAGGGGAAGGAGTGAATTATTTTATTATTGCTATTTCATTTTTTATTTCTATTTGAGTTGCTTTTCCTGCCATTACACATCTAGGTTGCATCCTTCTATTCCTAGTTTTTATAGGGACTTGGCAATCCAATCCCTCTACAAAATGACAAACACCATTGAAGTGAATTGTCAAAATGTTCTTCTTTCTTTGAAGCGAAAGAGGTTTATTATAGTGAAACCAAAATGCCTTTTTCATTTTAAACTCCCACATACTAGGCAACTTTTATCATGGCAATCTGGAGTCTTGTCTTCGCAAGGTTCACAATAAGACCATTCGTTCACACCAATTTTATAAGCATAGTTATATACTGAATATTGACCACCTTTATTGTATATAGTTAATGCCTCATCATATTGTTCTTTTGTTGCTTTCATTTCTCGAATTTAATTGAGGTTATTTTTTTGTCGGGATATACAGATGATTTGAATCTTGGCATCTCTTGTGACTTGGAAGAGGTTTGCCAGAGTTTGATGTATGCCTCTGGAGGGAGGCACGTTGCTTGATTTTTTTCTATATAACTCATAAGGCAAATAGTGTCTCATTTATTTCTGGTAAAAGCAAGAACAATTTCAAAAAAGTTTAAGAGCGGAGGAACGACCGGCGGCCCTGGAAAGAATTTCCGTAAGATACAAAAAATATAAATGTATCTTACGGACTTTTACTGTAAGGTTGTCCAGAAAAAAAGTAATTTATTTTTTTACAAAAAAAAATCCGACCACCCTTTCGAGTGATCGGATTTTAGAACAAAGAGTTTGTCAGACTTTAATCACAAATCCTGAATCGTCTTTCTTGCCTTTGCCCTTTGCTTTTAAACCAACGATGACATTCTTTTCATCAAGAAAACGCAAATCACTTTCATCACCATCAATTACTTTCTTTCCGAGATATGTCTTTGGAAGTTTGTCAAAAACCACCGCAACATTTCCACCCATTGAAGAAATCAATTCAACTTTGTTCTGATTATTTTCCTTGCGAGAAAATGTTAAATGGTAATTCTTTGGTAATTTCTTTTGCAAGAATTGAATCATTCTTTCCAAATTAGGAGTATAATCATAGAATTGAATGTTAGGATAGTCTGACATTTCGATAATGTTATACCACGGAAGATCAGAAAGAACATTCAGACGAACGGCTATTTTCATACCAATCTTCTTTGCGTGTTTTTCTGCCGCCACCAATTCCCTTTTGAGTTGAGAAATGAATACAAGTCTCTCGTCGATAAAGTATTTCGTCTTTGCGATTCTTGCTTCTTGAACATTTGAAAAGACACCCATGCCAGCTGTATTCAAATAAGAAAACTCACATCCAGCAGAACGATGGGGGCAGAGTTGTTTTCCAGAAAGATTTGCAGGAGCGAAAGATAGACCGAAAGTAGTCCATCCGTATTTCTCACCCTTTTTGATTTTTGTGTTTGCTGTAGACAATAGTTTCATAAGGCACATAGAATATGTTTTTTTTCTGGTAAAAGCAAGAAAAAAATAAAAAAAGATTTGGTCATAGCTTGGCTAAGATTGCCGGCCACGAGGCCCCTGGGAAAGAAATCCGTAAGATACAAAAGGTATAAATGTATCTTACGGAAAACGGCCTACCGGGGTGTTTCTTCCGCACCCCGGACAGTGAGTTTCCGTAAGATACAAAAGCAAAAACATACGTATAAAATGATACTATACGTATAAAATGATACTATACGTATAGAATAATACTATACGTATAGAATAATACTATACGTATAGAATAATACTATACGTATAAAAGAAAACCCCACCCTCTTTCGAGGATGGGGTCAACCACCACAGTTGAAATTCTTCTAAACCTCTACCTTATCTTGTCGTGGTCTTTGGGTAACTCTTGATCGGTAGTTGTTTCCTTTATACTTAAATGTCATCAAATCATATCCTTGCAAATCCTCTTCAATGTTTAAGAACTCTGTATCATCTACCGGAATCCATTCCCCCTTTACCATAACACATGAGGTCATTTCACAAAAATAATCTTCTTCGGAATCTTCCATATTATTTGCTCTTGATATATTCTACAATTCCTTGTAGGTTGTTAATAGTATTTGTAATTGAATAAAGGAATGTTTTAGAGTCCTCATACTCATCATGTGAATCATCAATGAGTTTATTATCAACTACTCGAACAAAGAACTTTTCCAATCCAATAAGATCGGAATAAATGTTCCAGAAGGTTTCAACATTCATGGAAATCTTTGTGGGTGTATTGTCCTCTTTAGGTGTTAGATTTTCAATCATATATTTTTTAGAGTGTAGTGTAACATAGTGTTGTATTATAGCACTATGTTACATTACAGCAAGTTTATTTTTTACAATTCGTGAGGAGTATACGTTTGACTCTTGCTCTCGTATTTATGTTTAAGGAATTCGATATCCTTATCAATGGCAATGTCTTCCAAGTCTTCTTCATTGTTATCATCCCAGTTGGACAATAGAAATTGAAGTGCGTATGCAATGATCTTTGCTTCTTTAGGTGTCATATTATTCTAGGGTTACTACTTGATACTTTTCTCCGTCGTTGTCTTTCTTCAACAAGTTTGGATCGGTTTGATCTACATCATAGTCATGGACGATGATAGTCAAGTCCTCTAGGTTTTCTTTGACTACATCAGTTACGCAGCCGCCTTTGATTACAATCGTTATTTTCCTTTTCATTTCGTTTGATATATTTGTTTGATACAATTGAGGTTTTTTGTTTTTATATTCTTGTGGTGTTTGTTTAGTTTTCATTCATCGCTTCATCCGTTTCACTTTGGAATCGTCTGACTGATCTTGCAATTTCTTCTGTTAGATCGTCAATAGTTTTCTTGGTAGAAATATATTCACCATCTTCTGCTTGAATCATATTCTGATTCAAGGTGATTGCAATTTTACGTTCTAGTGTTCCTGAGTATTTGTTGTCTGTTAGTATTTTCATTTTGATTGAGTTGATAATGCTGTTATGATCCCTATAAATAATGTGAATAGCAGAGGAAGGTTGTTCATATTATTCTTCCTCCTCTTCATCTTCTTTGTCCTCATCTAAATACTCATAACAAGTATATCCGACCGCTTCTTGAATGTCTTCTGGTGCTGTAGTTATGTCGTCGTAATACTCATCATTATCGTCTTCTGGACCTGCGGTATAGCGGCCGCCGAATCCCTCGCCTTCTTCAAGATAATCAAGAACAAAAGTTTCTCCAGTAAGTTCTGCAAGTCGTTTGATGATAGGGAGTGGGGGAGCCCATGCGGTGCAGAACATGACACACGATTCATTAGAGGTTCCATCATAAGCATTCCACTTTGTTCCCCAGTTGCCTACACACCATTGATACCAACCCTCTACTCCATATTCTTTTAGATTGATCATCTTGTTTAGTTCAATAAACCTCTCAAGTGCTTTCTTTTCTTCTCCTACTGCATTGTGGATTTTGGTGATGTTTTTAGGCGTGGCAAAGTTGCACGATTCTTTGATAGTATCCGGCATCGGCAGAATCTTTTCAAAGTCCAATTCAGTTGGAGAATTATCTTGCATATACTCATCCAACAAAGGGAATATATTTTTTCCGTTTGCGAGATATAGATAGTTTGAGCAATCGTTTGGCATAGTGGTGGTTTTCTATTTGATTTTTTTTATGGTTTAACTGCGAGTGGATACTGCTTTACGGATTGCTTTAAATGCTGTTTTAACTTCATCACATTCTTTCCACTTTATTGTTGAGTGAGGATGTGCTTCTGGAAACATCCGCTTATGATCTTCCATCAAGTATTTCAAAGCTGAAATTAAATCTTGTTTTGTTTCTGTTTTGACTTTCATTGTGGTGGTTTTCTATTTGATTTTTTTTATAGTTTAACTACGAGTGAATATACTATATATTATTTCCGGTAAGATCAAGAATTATTTGATAATTTCTTTCACAATATGCACAACCACTATAAAAATGATCGTGATTTATATGTCTATTATACATCTTGGTGTAGTGATATGGTGTTGAACAACCCACCATAAACAGAATAGGAATTAGTAATAGTTTTTTCATTTGATTAGATTTTGCTAGATAGATCAAGTGTGGCTTAATTTATCGTTCATATAATTGTTTTTTTCCAGTAGTTCCCAAACTTCATCTAGGCATTCCCCATCACTTACTAACTCCCCATCTTTCTCAATGATGCGAATAATTTCTTGAATGATTTCTTTGTCGTTCATATTATTCTAATTCTTTTGTTGTTAGGATTCTAGGTCAATGTAAATGTTTTTGTTTGAAAGGTAATTCAAAGTATCAATAGTGGATTCTCTGAAATCTTCTATGTTCTTTTCTTGGTCGTGTAAATCTAATGTATCCACCAGATGATCCATGAGTCTATCGGCATGGATTAGTGTCATGTTATTATCACCCCAAGAGAACGGAGCATCTTCACTCAATGCACAGAATATCCAACTATGCCATTCCTCGGGCATCACTTGGGATAATGCTACACATTTCACATCTTCTATTAGTAGGTCTTTTTTCATTGTGGTGGTTTTCTATTTGATTTACAGATTGTTTTCTACTATTTTCCAGTTTAGTTTATCAAGTGATTTCTCAAATGATTTTGTTTGTTGCATGATTGGTTTCAACAACCAACCAAATTCTCTCAATAGGGTTTCTTTGATAGACTCCCCCTTTTGTTGTCTCATCAACAACTTTTCTCCTCTGCATAGCAATTCAAATGTTTTATATCTCATGGTGGTGGTTTATGATTGAGCAAATAGATTATGCTTTATTTCTGGTAAGATCAAGAATTATTTTTACAAATAATATGCTATCTTTGAAAGAGCATAGAAGAACAAGATATTGCAGAATCCAATGGTCATCCAAAAATACCGGAGAGTTGCTTTACTTGCCTTTCTCCTCTTCCTAGATTCTACTAACATACCTTCTCTATACTCTACTCCTTGCTTGTATTCTTTCAATGTCATTAACATATTATTGAGGAATTACTAATTTTTGTCCAACGGAAAGTTTTGTTGCATCTTTGATACGATTTACCTTTTGAATCATCGCAACTGGTTTATGGTATTTCTTACTCAAGCTATAAAGTGTTTCTCCTTTAGCAAGTGTATGAATCTTTTCCTTTGATAGCGGCCAATCTGTTGGTGATGATTCTTTCTTTGCTTCTTGTTTTGGTGCTTCTGGTTTTGTTAAAGCATTTGGAGACATAGGAGTTTTAGCTTCTTGTTTCTTTACCTCTGGTGTTTTTGTTTCATCAACTCCAACATATACTGGTTGAGTTTTCAAAAACTCTTGATCACTCCTTTTAATCTCGGCTGCATGACTCTTGCTTCCACTAAACCATATTCCTCCTAGTGCTACTAGGTGAAGTCCTACTACGATTGCTACTGCTGTTTTCATTGTTATTGGTCCTTTCTCTTTTGTTCTATCTATTCTGCATCCTGTTCTCGGGGAAATATCTTCTTGATATTCCTCCTCTTCTTCATCCTCTTCTTCTCTCTCTTTGAGATATTCAAGAGCATTCTGAATGTGTTGTAATTGTTCTGTTATGGATTCTCTATCATAGGAAAATTGGTTAGAATTATTCCTTCCAACATATCCCTCACTTATTTTTTCCATTTCAGTTTTCATAAGGCAAATACTTTCTCATTTATTTCTGGTAATATCAAGAATATTTTTTGGGAAAGTTTTGTGATGACTTACGGCCGCAAGCCCCTGGGCAAGATTTCCGTAAGATACAAATACATAAAATGTATCTTACGGAATCCTAGCCCTGGAAGCCGTGGAAGAACAACCATAAGACATTAAATTCCGTAAGATACAAAAATGAAAATACTAGGAAACAAAAAACCCCATCACCCTTTCGAGGTGATGGGGTTAGTCTTATGAAACAAAGTTAATCTAGGTGAGCAAGTTTGTCCAAGTAGTCAGCAAAAGATTTAACAATTCCACTTAAAGGATTGTCTGTCTTTGGTGTTTCCTTCTTTACAAACTTTCCATCTGGACCACGAAGATTGTGGAAATTCTGTTGCTTTGGTTTTTCTTCCTTTTTCTTATCACCACAGAAGCAATGATTTTCATCGCATCCATTGGAGTAAGTGCAATCCTCTGTATCAAATTCCTCATCCTCATTCTCATACTCATCACCATCGGAAGTGTAAAGATCAGAATCCCATCCGCTCTCGTTGTTCTTGAGTTTAGAACGCCAGTCTTCGGTGTATTCTGCAATCACTTCATACTTGCAAGCACGTCCCTTGGTGTTGTTATAATCCTTTGGAATAGAAACAACATCAGCAGGATTGATCTTAACGATCATCGTATGTCCGCCATTGCTATCAGCAAAGTGAGGAAGATAAGCGATAGAACAGAAGTGCAATCCAGCAGAGCAAGTCTGTTCACTATCATCACATACACGATTGCGAGGCATCTCACAAACATCACCAATCTTGTTGCTGAATTTTCCAGAGTGAATATCCATATAATCAGCACGGACATTTTTGTATGCTAGGAAGCATCCATCTTCTGTGATAGGAAGCTCACCAACATCCAAGAAGGTGTAAAGCTCATCGACTGCTCGTTTGCTTGGATTGTTCATCAAGTTCTCCAAGAACTTAACAAGAGGTTTGAATGGCAGTCCTTCACCCATGAACTTCATAATTCGGGTTGTAAGGGTATTGTGGATGACTTCACCCTTAAATACAACTGCTCCATCAATGATCTCTACGCCTCCGGTAGTCGTGTATTGTTTCACTTGAGTCGTAACATCGGAGAGAGTCACGAAAGAAGTCCAGTCTTGAGCCTTAACAGACTCAATTATTTTATTGTAGTTGATATGATCAGTATTCACGGAATATGCCTTGCCATTGATGACGGCAACGATTTTTCCTGAACCTGTGATTGTTACTGCGGTGTTTGTATTACTCATAAGGGATATAATAGTAGAGATTATTTCTGGTAATTGCAAGAATTATTTTTAGATATTTTCCATGATGGTTAGAATGTCAGTTGTATCCCACCCATACTTGGCAAGGTTCTTTACACAAAGGGCTGTTAGTGGGCATTTTGTATTTACTTGCAATGCCTTCCCATCTTTACTTGGAAGATTGTGCGCGATTGTTTTATACTTGGCAACATTGTTTTGTGCCTTGCATACTCCAAGCACAAACTTAACAAAGTCAGAATCTTGCTTGAGATTTTTGAATCTTGGAGACTTCGCTATGGATTGAAACGAGGAAGAATGATGTTCTCTTGCTGTTGCAATATCATTTTTGTTGAGATTGATAGTGAAGGTGTTAGCATGATCCACAAGACTCTTTGAAAGTCCGGCAAGGTTTTTCTCATTGCTAGGAGATACTAGAACTACATCATCAGTAGATATTCCCATAAACTCAAGAAGATTTTGCAATCCTCTTTTACCATGAAAACTTCCTAGAGCAGTCGTCATGCTAAACTCCCATGATGATCCCTTTACGATATAATACTTTGGCGGCTTGGAAGCATCGAATAATTCTGCATTCCATGTTGATTTCCATGCTGTTCCAAACTCATAGACATTGAAGGAAGTGCGAGGTGTTCTTGTTCCTCCCTTGGAAGCATTGACAACCTTGGGTAAGGTTGAGGTAGGAGTAAACATCGAAACATCGAAACGACGATTGGTATCTGGATTTTTAGTTAGCTTATCATAAGCAATTTTGCTGAATACAGAAATCACGTCTTCTGGATTGTTCCGAAGGTGTTGTTTGATCCTAGCATCAGTCCCCTTATCAAGATTATCCACATACCACTTGGATTTAGTTTCGATACTAGCACTGCAACTGATTCCGTATTTAGTTCTGCGGTTTAGTTGGAATCGAAAAGTCTTAACTCCATTATCGCTCATCTTGGCAATCAGTTGAGCTGGATTTGAAAGATCAATTCCCTTCCAAGTCAATTTATCAAAGTCCACTTTAAGATGATGGAACTTCTGATAGAGATTGTAGTGGCTACGAAGTGCCTCTAAGAGATTTTCATTATCAGCAATCACTTGAGTGATTTTTTCTTGGAAGTCCTTTTTAACAAAGGCAAGTTTATTATTGAGTGCCTTGATTGTAGAATCATCATAGGAAAGAGATTCCCTAGAAGGGGTTACATCCAATTCACCAATGTTAAAATACATCACAAGTCCGCCTCG
>Ga0102828_1000188_pt1 | contig 11283 bp, 10 predicted proteins | sample ColrivemetaGS541_FD_78196 | JGI IMG/M metagenome (GOLD analysis project Ga0102828, IMG submission 78196) | Estuarine microbial communities from the Columbia River estuary - Freshwater metaG S.541 | ecosystem: Environmental > Aquatic > Marine > Intertidal zone > Estuary | place: USA: Columbia...
CTTGAACCATCCGTACCTGAAGTTCCGCTAGTTCCTGATGAACCATCCGTACCTGAAGTTCCGCTAGTTCCGCTTGAACCATCTGTTCCACTTGTTCCTGAAGTACCACTTGAACCGTCTGTTCCACTTGTTCCTGAAGAACCCGAAGTACCACTTGTTCCTGAAGAACCTGAAGTACCACTTGAACCGTCTGTTCCTGATGAACCGCTTGTTCCACTAGTTCCTGAAGAACCATCAGTACCTGAAGTTCCACTAGTTCCTGAAGAACCATCAGTACCTGAAGTTCCACTAGTTCCTGAAGAACCATCTGTTCCGCTAGTACCACTTGTTCCTGAAGAACCATCTGTTCCGCTTGTTCCTGATGAACCACTAGTTCCTGAACTACCGTCAGTTCCGCTAGTGCCTGATGAACCACTTGTACCAGAACTACCGTCAGTTCCGCTAGTACCTGAAGAACCCGATGTTCCGCTAGTACCTGAAGAACCATCAGTTCCACTAGTTCCTGATGAACCAGATGTACCACTTGTACCTGATGAACCACTAGTTCCTGAAGAACCTGATGTTCCATCAACACCGCTTATACCACTTGAACCTGATGTTCCGCTAGTACCACTTGAACCGTCAGTACCTGATGAACCATCTGTTCCACTTGTTCCTGAAGAACCTGAACTACCGTCTGTTCCGCTAGTCCCACTCGTTCCTGAACTACCATCAGTACCTGAAGTACCACTAGTACCCGAAGAACCGTCTGTTCCACTTGTACCTGATGTTCCTGAACTACCATCAGTACCTGAAGTACCACTAGTACCCGAAGAACCATCTGTTCCACTTGTACCTGATGTACCTGAAGAACCATTCGTACCACTAGTTCCTGATGAACCGTCAGTACCACTTGTACCACTTGAGCCTGAACTACCGTCAGTACCTGAAGTACCGCTAGTTCCTGATGAGCCGTCGGTACCACTAGTACCTGAGCTACCGCTTGTTCCTGAACTTCCATCAGTACCTGAAGTACCTGATGAGCCACTTGTACCACTAGTTCCTGAAGAACCATCTGTACCTGAAGTACCTGATGTCCCCGAAGAGCCGTCAGTACCACTTGTACCACTACTTCCTGAAGAACCATCGGTTCCGCTAGTTCCTGATGAACCACTAGTACCTGATGAACCACTTGTGCCTGAAGTTCCACTTGAACCATCTGTTCCACTTGTACCGCTTGAACCTGAACTACCGTCAGTTCCGCTAGTACCTGAAGTTCCACTTGAACCATCTGTTCCACTTGTACCGCTTGAACCTGAACTACCGTCAGTTCCGCTAGTACCTGATGAACCACTAGTACCCGAAGAACCGTCCGTTCCACTTGTACCGCTTGAACCTGAACTACCGTCAGTACCGCTAGTTCCTGATGACCCGCTTGAACCATCAGTACCTGAAGTACCACTAGTGCCCGAAGAACCATCTGTTCCACTTGTTCCTGATGTACCTGAAGAGCCATCAGTACCCGATGTTCCGCTAGTTCCTGATGAACCGTCCGTTCCGCTTGTACCGCTTGTACCTGAACTACCGTCAGTACCAGATGTTCCGCTTGTGCCTGAAGAACCGTCTGTTCCCGAAGTTCCTGATGAACCTGAACTACCGTCAGTGCCAGAAGTTCCTGAAGAACCACTAGTACCCGATGAACCATCAGTTCCTGAAGTACCTGAACTACCATCAGTACCAGAAGTTCCTGAAGAACCACTCGTACCTGATGAACCGTCTGTACCTGATGTTCCACTAGACCCACTTGTACCCGAACTACCGTCCGTTCCACTTGTTCCAGATGAACCACTTGAGCCGTCAGTACCTGAAGTACCTGAGCTACCGCTTGTGCCCGATGAACCTGAAGTTCCGTCAACACCACTTATACCGCTTGAGCCTGATGTTCCGCTAGTTCCTGAACTACCGTCAGTACCTGAAGAACCATCTGTTCCACTTGTTCCTGATGAACCGCTTGAACCATCAGTACCTGAACTACCGCTAGTCCCTGAAGAACCGTCAGTTCCACTTGTACCGCTAGTTCCTGAAGAACCGTCTGTGCCCGAAGTACCACTTGACCCTGAACTACCCGACGAACCATCAGTTCCGCTAGTTCCTGAAGAACCGCTTGAGCCGTCAGTACCGCTTGTACCAGAACTACCTGATGAACCATCAGTTCCTGAAGTACCACTTGAACCTGAACTACCGTCCGTTCCACTACTACCTGAAGTGCCTGATGACCCACTTGAACCGTCAGTACCACTTGTACCTGAACTACCCGAACTACCATCAGTTCCTGACGAACCTGAAGTACCTGAAGAACCACTTGTTCCTGAGCTACCAGAAGTACCACTTGAACCTGAAGAACCACTTGTTCCTGAACTACCAGAAGTACCACTTGAACCTGAAGAACCGCTTGTACCTGATGAACCTGAAGAACCACTAGTTCCTGAACTACCAGAAGTACCTGATGAACCTGAAGAACCACTAGTTCCTGAAGTACCAGAAGTTCCTGAAGAACCACTTGAACCTGATGTTCCTGATGTTCCACTAACACCGCTCGAACCAGATGTACCTGAACTACCGTTTGTTCCTGAAGTACCGTTAACACCACTAGTTCCTGATGAACCAGATGTTCCTGATGAACCTGAACTACCACTTGTACCCGAACTTCCTGAAGTCCCACTTGTACCTGAACTACCGTTTGTTCCTGAAGTACCATTAACACCACTTGTACCATCAATACCGCTAGTACCTGAAGTTCCAATAGAACCTTCAGACATTACATTCCAATCAGGGTTAACATCAGGGGTGTCACCACCTGAAGTTATTGTTGTTAAGGCAATATATGAACTACCTTCGTAATATACTACATCGTTTTTATAATAAGTAGAGGATGATAACCATCCTCCTTCCCAATTAAAACCAATACCACTTGAACCCGAAGTTCCCGATGAACCACTAGTTCCCGAAGTTCCACCTAACGATAAAGCGTCGGCAACTTGTCTAATTGTAGCTTTATAGGATGAACCTGCAGGGTTTTGCGACGTATCACCTGTTATTACTATGTGAATAATGTCATTCTCTGAAACACCTGTTGCGAGTACTCGGTCGGTAAGTCTTTGATAATTTGGCATTTTATGTGTTTTTTTCTATACTTCTTTTCAAAATTTATTGGTTCTCAAAAATATAAATATCACCGTCTTGGAAAATAAAGATTTCACCACTCTCGTAAATCTTACCTTTATTAACTTCGCAGTTTAATATTCCGAATTTTTGACATCCCGCAGAATCAATTATTTTCAATCCAATCGCGGGTGCTGAATCAAATTGTGATGGTAACGTTAGAGTTATTACAGGAGGGACAGGGCTGTTAATCGTGCTGATTAAAACACACTGATTACCATACACATCACATGCGTAAACGTCATAAGGCAGTGTGACTCCCGATATCGCGTAAATCTCTATTGTACTCATCTTAATTTATAAATAGTTTTAAGGTGGTAAATAGATGAGCTCAATTAAAAAATTAAAGTAAAAAAATGGTTAACAACCTGATGGTGATGATGATGGGGTTGGAGTTGTTGTTCTTGTGGGTTTTGGTTTTGTTGGTTCAGGACACCCACACGGGTTATTACATGTTCCTGTAGGAGTTGGTGTCATCGTTAGTGTTGAGGAAATTGTTGGGGTATTTGTTGGTGTTGGTGTTAATGGTTGGCACGGGTTAAAAGACAATGTCGGTGTTAATGTCGGTGTATTTGTCGGTGTTGGTGTCGGTGTAGAAGTTGAGGTTGGGGTAGGTGTTGGTGTTGGTGTAGGATTTGGCACTTCTAAAATAACAGGGCATAAATCACCTTGATATGAAACCGCCATCGAGTAGGTTCCGTAAACATCTCTTGGTGGTTCTAATAACGAACCATTAAATAAATAAGGTAATAAATGAACACCTAAATTAATCGCGATTTCTTCATTATGCGGTTTAAAAACTATCTCCGCAAAATAACCATCGTAATTTGAACTACTAACAATAATTGACGACATTATATTATCCTATTATATTATATGTAAAATCGTCTGGTGGGCAAATTGCCGTTGTACAATCAGGACAATCAGGATTAAACATAAAAAATTTATCTTTTAACAATTTGAAGTTGTGTTTAACTTCAGGTGCCGACAACGGCTCAACATACATTCTAAATTGTGAAATTGCGCCCTCAAAAGTTCCCGCAAAATTCTGTTCAATTAAAATGTGATTATCTAACCCGTTGAATGTTGTTCCTGTTAAATCATTAACAGGGAAATTTTCAGGGTCTTGGATATATGGTCCGTAAGGTAGTGTTGTTGACGAGAATGTTAAGTTTTCTCTTAACCCTTGTGTGCCTCCACCCCATGAGATATTAAATGGTACCCCCACTTGTCTTTCCTTATCAGTATTTAAACCACGAGGAATAATCTCTTCAAAGTTTTCAATCGTATGGAATATCTTACCATTAATATAGATACGTAATCTACCCTCTCTTAATTTTTTCTCTAAAATCCAGTTATTATTTAACTGAACTTGTTCAATTTGAGCAGGTGTTTTAGGGTCGTGAGCTGAGGTATATGGTACTGTAATTAAAGATACTGCGTTATTAGCTAATGATTCTAAATAATAGAATTTGGTAATATCACCAAGTCCACCTCTCCACCATAAATCACAAATATCTAAATAGGTATATCTTTGCCAGACAACATTTACTTGGAACCAATGTTCTTGTTCTAACCACGCAGGGTTTTCCTGATAACAAGTCGGATAGATTGGTGATGTACAATAATCAACTATTGTCCAACCTGTTACGAATGTAGTACCAGTATTTTCACAAGTTCCCGTTGTTTGACAATCACCTGTGAATTTTAACATTCTCACCCCTATTGAAGGGTTTTTAGGGTCACCACATAATCTTAATGAAAATGCGTTTGATAAAGAGTCCCACAATGGGTCTTTCTCACAAGTGTCCTCAATTGATGTAAATCCTGTTGAACAATCATTACACCCTGAACCTTGACAACTTTGACAATTAGTACACGTTGGTGTACAAACTGGTGGTATGTGACAATCCGGTAATGGTGTTGGTGGTGGTGTCGGAGTTGGTGTCGGCATAATAACCGTAGGACAATTATGTGTTTGACATTCCCACCCACAAGTTTCGCAAGGTAATTCATTACACCCACATCCACAACTAATCTGTTGTTGGGGGTTTCCACCACATTGATTACAACCATAATTAACTCGTGGGTCGTGAACATTATTCACTGACCATGGTGGATAAACAAAAATACAACGACTATTTGTAATTGTTTTATTACAACACGCACAGGTTTCTAACTGAGTTAATCCTGACGTAACTCTTGTGTAAGCCGAAAAACATCTTGGTGAACCTGACGCGTGGTGATGAAACTTATTTTCTGCACGAGTGCCAAAATAAAAGAATGTGTTTTTATTATTAGGGTAAATTTCATTTAATGTTGTTTCACCCGTTGATGGAAAATATTCATCAAACAAACGAGGTCTTAAAATCATCTCAACCGACCAACCTTTATTCATTCGGTCAGGTAAGATATCATAATCGTAACCGAACAACTTATAAAACCCTTGATAAAAACCACCATATAATTCATGATACTTACCAAATTGTGGATTTGATTTACTTACAACCTCGTAAAGAACGGTTTTGTCGAAACCTGAAAATCTTACGTTTGGCGAACTAGTATGACCTGTCACTTGGAACATTTTAAATCGTCTGTCATAATACATTCGACTAAATTTCAAGTAATCAGAATATAATCCGTTGGTAAAATAAATTGTCTGACCCGTCATTTGGTCAACTAAACCATTATCAATTCCCGTTAACCCAATATCACACGATGTTGAAGAACTGTAACAACTTAAATCCTTTTCTTCGGGGTTGTAGTAGTTTTGCGAAACGAAAATATTATTATCGTTGTATTGTTTGTAATTTAACGTTAAGGGTTGTACCGTTAGAGGATTGTTGATGTCGATATACACAGGTAATTTATTACCATATGTCTGAGCAATCAAATATGGTGAGAAAACAACTTCCTCATTATAGTCCTTTTCATCTGATGTCAAGGAGAAGTCATTTATCTCCAAAGATTCAATCAGTTGCCAATTAGGACGAACATATTGATTAATATTTTGTCTCGCCATCTTTTTTATGATAAATACTCTAAACCGAAGTATTTATTGATAAAACTGACATGATAAATTTTAACAAAGAATACTTCAGTGATAATTATTACTTCTTCTTAAAAGACAGAGGTGATAAAATTTCTTTATATTATTCATACGCAGACACTTTAACTGAATCTCGTAAGTCTGACAACAAAATTGATTTTGATAAAAAAGATTCTAAAAAAGTTAAAGACATCATTAAGAAAGTAATGAACGCCAAATCAAAACCGTCGTTTAAAGAAGTTGATAAAGAAATTAAGTCGGTTAAAAAATCAGGTGAAGTTTCTGAATTGGTTGATGAAGACGGAACAATGTTAGGTTCAAGAATACCTTTATTAAATTTAACGTTAACACCTCGTAAAACTATGGACCAAACCATTGCAGCAACGAGAGTTACTAATGACCCTATAACAAGAGGTTATCGTGTATATTGGGGTGAGAGTGAGGACGAACAAGATGACGTATTATCAGAAGTAGATTTCTCTGACGCATTTGGTTATGAAGAAACTGAGGATATGGATTTCTCACAATCAGTAAAAACATTAAAAGATATGGGTGTTGAAAACCCTGTTGAGAGAACTAATCAATTTGGTAAATTAAAAGGTGTTAAACCTAAAAAAGATAGAACTGGTAAAAGAGTTCTAAAACAACGTTTAGCTGAGAAAGAAACTATTGAGGAGAAACAAAAAAGAGAAATGGTTAAAATGGTTGAAGATATTTTAACTAAAAAATCTAAAGATGGTGGTGACGTTGTTGGAAATGATACTACAATTAGTAAGATACTAACAAAAAATCTTCAGTCGATTAAAAAGTTGGCTGATAAAGAAGGTATTAGTATTAATAAACTGATTAACATCCTTAAACAAGGTGAATAAAGATTTATACGGAAATAAAGTCCAATTACCCGAAGAAGTTGTAAATTATTTACAACAATGTTTTGAATCTGCATCAAATGTAGACGAAACAACTGAAGGTTATAAACGAAATCAAGAATTAAGAGATTCTCGTGAGGTTACTTACCAACAATTAAAAAGAATGAAAAATTGGTTCGATAATTTCAACGGAAATGAGAATGATGTACCTTACGTATTAAATGGTGGTCATTATGTTAAAAACTGGGTTGAGAATACTTTGGGTTCAATGAGGAACAATATTAGTATGGGTAAGGAAGTGAAATCCGAAGTTTTACCAAATCAATACATAAAACCACACGAAAAGAATTCTCTTAATACCATGAACAGACCTAGTAAGAGTCATAGTTCACCGACAGACGAATATAACGTCGAAATTACAGAAAGCCTAAAAAGGATAAACGACCTAATCAAAAAAATATTATAACATGGCAAATTACGAACCATTGAATTTTGAGCAACCAAAGAATGATTTATCTTCGATTGCTGAAATGGAAAGACAAAAATTAATCCCTAAGAATGATTATAAACCAACTAACCAATACTCTTCAGTTAACAAAGATGCAATTGCTGATGGTGACTCGCAAGGTAAAGGTACAGGTAATTTCTTAGACGTATATAATTTAAGTGCTGGTGCAATTCAGGACATTATTGAACGAAAATCTGAAGTTGTTATTAACGAATTCCAACCAGACAAACCATACACAACACCAAGTGCATAATGAAACTTTACAACACAGTTAAATCCCTTATCTTAGAAATAGCGTCAGTTGACTCAATTGTTAATGCTATTAAAAACAAAGATAAGATAGTAATTTACTACGATGGTGATGAGCCAGGTGGTAGAGGTTTACGTGAGGTTGAACCTGTGTGTTTTGGTTACAGTAAAGCGGGTAACCCTGTTTTACGAGCATGGGATAGTGAAGGAGCATCTCACACGGCTTACAAAGGTGAACAACCAATACCAGGGTGGAGGATGTTTAGAGCGGATAAAATCTTATCATTTAAACCTACGGGGAAAAAGTTTATGGAAATGAAACCAGGATATAACCCAAATGGTGATAAAAGTATGACAAGAGTTATTGTTAACGCAGTATTTGATAATAATCCCACAACATAAAATAATAATATGAGTGCAGAAGACGATTTTATAAAAAAACTAATGGTGTCAAAAGCCATTATGGACAAACACAAACAAATGCCGAGAGCCGGCGAAGGTGCTATGGTGATTAATACACCTATGGTAGAAAACTATGACGCTCCACAAGCGACGTATAATTTACCACAAGAGATGGTGCAAGAGGCGTCAGTTCCTCAACAACAAAGTAGACAACCAATGACTCAAGATAGAATCATGTCTTCAAAGTTACCCGACGAAATTAAACGATTAATGATTGAACATCCGATTAGTCAACCTAATAGTATGGGTGGACCAACATTATCTAATGACTTAATTGATAAAGCCGCAAGATTAATGAATACTGATGCTAGCGGTAAACAAGTTGGTAATCCTGTTCAGAGACAACCTCAAAGACAAACTATATCTGAAAGTACTCTTGATAATAGTACTTTAAGAAGTATGTTAAAAGAAGTAGTTAAAGAAGTTTTGACTGAGAATGGTATTCTTTCGGAATCAACTCAGAAAACAAACGAAACTTTTTCATTTAAAGTTGGTAAACATCTATTTGAAGGTAATGTTACCAAGATTAAAAAGTTAAAGTAATACTAACCACACAATTCATTTGTAGACCCTCACCTAACCGTGGGGGTTTATTTTTGCAATATAGGTTGATATTTTTACTCAACCTTGTTATATTTCCTCATATATTCTTATTATGAGTCAAAAAATTAATGTATTAGTATTACCGTCAGATAAGACGGGTGTAGGTAAATTTAGGTCAATTGACCCTCATATTTTTCTACAAAATTTATACCCCGATGATTTTCACGTAGACATTGACTACGAACCAAGATTAAACGACCCTAACTTCTGGAAGAAGTATCAAATAGTTCACATCCACAGAAATGTTGGTGGTAATTACGACCAAACACCTCAACTTATCAGACATTTAAAAAGTATGGGTATTGTTGTGATTGTCGATATTGACGACTATTGGTTACCTACAAAAGAACACCCAATTTATCAATTAATTGTTCAGAATAAAATTCACGAAAAAATTGTTAATAATTTACGTGAAGCGGATTATGTCACAACGACAACTGAAATCTTCGCAAATGAAATTAGAAAGTTTAATAAAAATGTTGTTATTTTCCCTAACGCTATTAATCCTGACGAACCTCAATTTAAACAACCCACATTAGAATCTGATAGAATCAGAGTTGGTTGGTTAGGTGGTTCATCACACCTTCATGATTTACAGTTGATGAATGGTTTTGTCTCAAAATTAGGTAACGAAATTAACAATAAAGTCCAATACGTTATTTGTGGTTTTGATACTCGTGGTTCAGTAACGGAAATTAACCCTAAAACAGGGGAACAAAGAAGACGTGATATTAGACCTGATGAAACTGTTTGGGCTAAGTATGAACAAATCTTCACAGACAATTATCGTATTATAGATGAAAACTATAAAAAGTTTTTGTTAGAATATCGTGAAGGGGAATATAAGTCTGACATCACATTACCTTATGAGAGAGTTTGGACAAAACCTGTTACCTCTTACGCAATGAATTACTCTAAGTTTGATATTTCATTGGCACCAATTAAAAATCACGTATTCAACAGAATGAAGTCACAACTTAAGGTCATTGAAGCGGGATTTTATAAAAAAGCATTAATCGCTTCTGAAATAGGTCCTTACACATTAGATTTAAAACATTGTTTGAAAAACGGTGAGTATGTAGATGGTAACGCAATGTTAGTTGGTGAAAATAGAAATCACTCTGATTGGTCTAAATTCATTAAGAAATTAGTTCAAAATCCAAACCTCATCACCGATATGGGTGAACGTCTTTATGAAACTGTTAAAGACAAATATCATTTGAAAAATGTAACAATTAATAGAGCAGAATTTTACAAATCTTTAATTAAATAATATGATTAATATACCTTTAACCAAAATTTTATTTTTGGACATCGAGACTGTTGGTGGTTGTAAAGATTACGACACATGTAAAAAAAATAGTCCAAGAGTTGCTGAGCAATTCCGCAATTACTTTGATTGGTTTCAAAAAAGATTCCCAGAAGACCATATAATTGTTCCTAAGACTAAAATAGAGTCTGATGCTAGAGTTAATGAGGTTTTTAGAAAGAGAACAGCGTTGGTTCCTGAATTTGCTAAGATTGTTTGTGTCACCATGGCATTCGTATTAGATAGTGGTGAGGTTAAAATGCAAACATTCTCGGGTGATGACGAAACTAAATTACTTATGGATGTTAAAAACCTTTTAGATAGATGTCAAAAATTAGATTTTTATCTTTGTGGTCACAACCTTAAAAACTTCGATATTCCTATGTTAGCAAAACGTATGATTATCAATGGGATTATGCCGTCAAAGATTCTACCATCTTATGATACCAAACCATGGGAAGTTAAAGCAATCGACACCAAAGAAATTTGGCAATACGGAGCTTACACATCAATCGGGTCATTAGATTTGTTATGTAGTTGTTTGGACATTCCAACACCTAAAGATGGTGAAGTCACCGGAGCTAAAGTTCACGAAGCGTATTGGGATAAAAATATGTTAAAAGAAATTGCGGAATATTGTGAAAAAGACGTTGTCGTTTTAGTGGATATTATTAAAAAATTAAAAGAGTTAAAATGATGGATTCAAAAGATTTAGGTTTTTTAGAAGCAAAGGCTCGTGAATTACAAAAAATGATTGATGAGGCCGAAGATACAAATCTAGATTACTCAGCAATTTTAGACGAGTTTAATTTAGACTTAGAAAAGTTGGATGCGGACATGAGGAATTACAAACCTAAATTAGAATTAGGTTTTACTAAATTACACCCTGATGCTTTCACCCCAAAATATAATTACGGGTCTGACTCAGGTTTTGATTTACATTCTGTTGAAGATGTGTCTATTGGTCCTTTTGGTCGAGCTTTAGTCCCAACAGGGTTGTCATTTGATATTAAAGACGGTTATGAAATTCAAG
>Ga0102828_1000189_pt1 | contig 11274 bp, 21 predicted proteins | sample ColrivemetaGS541_FD_78196 | JGI IMG/M metagenome (GOLD analysis project Ga0102828, IMG submission 78196) | Estuarine microbial communities from the Columbia River estuary - Freshwater metaG S.541 | ecosystem: Environmental > Aquatic > Marine > Intertidal zone > Estuary | place: USA: Columbia...
CCGCAGTTGCCATGGTTGCGGCAACTGCGGTCAAAGGCTAAGCTGCGGCGATACTGTACGCGCTTTTCTTTGCCGTATTGGATTGCTTTGTCTAGGCTCATTTGATTAATCTTTTCCAGTTAAGTGTTTAATTGCTTCTTTTCTTCGTTGCTCTTTATCCTTCAGCCATGCTTTTTCTCGCTTTCGATATTGTACAGCAGCGTTGATCATAAATATAAAATTCCAGATTAAGAGGCATAGAAACAAAATCCAGAAGATATAATCGAATGACATTAGATTTTTGGTTTGATGTGTGAGGTGATATAATGAGAGATCGAATTAGACAACGGCAGAGTCGCAACAATTTATCTCTGCTTTACATAAACTTGCTTAGTTATAACATCGTTGTCTAATTCGATCCCTCTTTAACCATTTAGAGGCCGCGAGGAAAGAGTTTCATAAGAATCATCAGGATGCTGCCCACCGATAAAAGGTACACTAGCATAAAGATGAACGGGTTGGGCATTTTGTTTTTTTTGGCTGACATATTAGTGAGTGATGATGATTTTTTTTCCGCAGATTAAAACAGAGGGAGCTTTGTACACTGGATCTCCAGACTCCTTCTCGAAAAAGTAACCGAAGAGATAGGGATTGTAGTTGACTTGTCGGAGCTTCTTGTAGTAGTCGAAACTTCCTGATTCAGTGCCGCAGATGTAAGCATGAACATTTTTGCGCTTCTGTTGCAAGACTCTCTCCCGTCCAGCTTGGGACACTCGAAAGGTGGCGTTGTCTAAAGCGACAGAGTCAGCATGGCGAACCACCTTCCAAACTCCATTGATTTTTTTCTGAACGGAAATCTTTTTCTTATGCAGGTCGAAGTAACAGCGAGTGTCCATGGGAATATTATACAGTAGAACGGAGGATGTGCAACACTTTTTTTCAATTAAAATGCTTTTTTAAACATTGATAACTCGTTGATTATCAAGGGGTTACGCGGCTGCGCCGTGCAGCGCTGTAACTCGTTGAGTTTCAACGAGTTACAACTCCCTCTTCGCTAACACAAAAAAGCCCACCCCGAAGGGTGGGCTGATTAGTTATTCTTGATAGAGACCGCGAATCGCTTCGGCAGCTTCTATAGCCAAGTCGCGCTCCATTTTTTGAATGAAGTTGACGCCAGCGGCACTTTCAAGAACCTTGCTTCCACCGCAGGACAGATAGCAGAAAATTGCTTTGCCAGTTTCAATGCGGTGATTCCGTTCTCGAACGGCATCATTCCACTCAGCCTCTGCAACGATAGAGTTGCTGTCTTCCTCACAATCGTTGAGGTGAGCTTTTTTAATCAGGAATTGATAGGTGGTCATGTTGTTGTTGGTTGTGGGTTAAAGGGAGCGAATAACTGCTGTAGCTTCTCTTGCCATTTGCATCTTGACTTTCTCAAAGTGCTTATGGCTTTTGAGAGTGTTGTGGCCATAAAGAAGCTTTGCTTCGCGAAGACGCCTGTAAGATTCTTGATTCAAGGCAGCAGCAGCCCTGTATCCATCTGAAAGATGAGCTTTGCGAATCAACATTTGATAAACGGTCATATTGTTATGAGGTATGGGCTAAAGAGACTATCTCAGATCATCACAAAAGTTTCTTGAATCTTGCCACACTTGAAAGTCAGCACGTTTTCCTTGTGTGCAGAAACCCAGCCATCACGGTTGCGGTTCACAAAGCTAGTGTAACCGCCTTCTTTCAAAGCGATGGTTGCGGGAGAGCCAACGCCCTTCACTAACCGATTATATCGGTTCTTGCCGTTGATGGTGCGGGAGGTGCCGTCCTTCTTAGTAAAGGTGATGCTGAAGAACTTGCCTTTAGTGGCAGCAATGAGATCGTCAAGTTGGTTGTTCATAGTTCACTATAGTAGCCCATCCTTGGCAGAGTGCAACATTTCTTTTGATTTTAAAGCAATTATTTTTCCTCCACATTCTCGGTTGACAAGCTCAGGAAAAGAAGTTGTTATAGGCGCGGGCAACCTCGTAACTCGTTGATTTTCAAGGGCTTACGCGGGCGCGGGGCGCAGCCGCGTAACTCGTTGATACTCAACGACTTATGACTCCCCCTTCGCTAACACAAAAAGGCCCACCCCGAAGGGTGGGCTAGTTTGCTAGGCTTTCTTTTTGGTTAGGGATATTAAGGTGAGGATCAGCATGATGGAAAGGGTGGTGATCATAATTTATGCTAGTGCTTTGACCACAAACCCAGAGGAATCTTTTCTAGCGCGACCCTTGGCTTTCAGTCCCACGACGACGTTTGACCGTCGAGGAACCGAACGTCGGTGTCGTCACCGTTGACAACAGTTTTGCCAAGGTAAGTGTTAGGGAGTTCATCGAACACTACGGCGATGTTGCCGCCCATGGCCGCGATCAACTCCACAGCAGTCTGGTTGTTTTCCTTGCGGCTGAAGGTGAGGTGATAATTGCTAGGGAGCTTGCCTTGGAGATACTGCACCATTCGATTAGTGTTAGGGGTGTAGTCATAGAACTGGATGTCGGGCCACTTGGAAAAGTCTAGCAATTTGTACCATCCCACATCGGAAAGCACATTCAGCCGAATGGCACACTTCATTCCTGCCCGCTTGGCGCTTTTCTGCGCGGCGTTGATTTCCGACTCTAATTGAATCAGGAAAGTTTTTTGGTGATCAACAAACAGCATTGTGCGTTTCATTCGTGCTGCCCTTACGTTTTCAAAGACGCCACGACCAGCGGTTTCCAAGCAACCAAAAATGCACCCATCACTAGCAAAGGGGCAGAGGTTAATCTTGCCGTTCATTGTGTTAGGAACTAGAGAGAGTCCCCATGTCATCACCTTGAGTTTTTGCCCCTTGATGATCTTCGTATTGTTTTTAGAGAGTAGCTGCATGTTTTTACTATAGCACGGGAGAAAAAAATTGCAACATTTTAAATCATTTTAAAGCATTTTATTTTTCTCGAAAAACGCGGTTGACAAATGCGGAACGAGTTATTGTTATAAAGAGAGGCGTAGTCGTAAGTCGTTGATAATCAACGAGTTACGCGAACGCGGGGCGCAGCCCCGTAACTCGTTGATACTCAACGAGTTATGAAGCTCCTTTTTTGAGATTATCTTCAGCCCATAATGGCTGTAGATTAGTATAATGAGATAGCTTTTCTATATCTTCTAAAGTTTTTGCAGATGCGAAAGGTATTATATGATCCACATGCCAGCCATGATAACCATGATTTTCCCATGTCATTCCATCTAAGAATTGATTCTCCAAATGGATTTTCAATTGCTCCCAACTGCAACCTAACATTTCTTCTGATTTTTTAGACCTGCACCATCCTGTAATGGCTTTATTAACCCTTCCCCTATAGATTCTTTTTATTTTATAGATGGCATTAGATTGCATTTTATTTTTATGCCTAATGCTCAGTTTTTCTTTCCCTGCTTCTGACTGATCATAGAGTTTCATTTTTGCTTTATAGTACTCACTATTTAAATGATAATTTTTTCTCTTTCGCTCATTGCAACATGTTATACATTCAGACCTAAGATTACCTCTGTCTTTATAAAATTCTGTAATATCTTTTTCTATATAACACACTGTGCATTTTTTACGGTCCATGATATTAGTATTTACACATAAAAACAATCGTTCGGAAAATAAAAACCCCGCAATCGGTTAGGATTGCGGGGCTTGCAGTAAGGTTGGGGAGTGCTTAAGCAATCAAGATTTCAGCTTCCATTTCGATGATGCTGTCATGGTTAGCCATTTTATCGAAAATGCTCTGTGTGGTCATTGTCCTCTGGGGCAGCTTGGTCAAGTCTCCGTTCTTGAGGTTCTCAGTCACAGAGTTGTAAAGGCTCCACAGGGAGTTGCCAGCAAACTCAGGATGGCGGGGAGCGCGGAACTCCAGAATCGCGTTGTAAATGTCGCGGGCGGGGAAGGCTTTGCTATCCACCAGCTTCACCAGCAGGTCTGAAGCGGTGGCGTCACCGATCACGGTTTCTTGATAGGCTTTGATGCGCTTGCCCATGTCGTTCCAGTGACTCACCACGCGGGACACTGCACTAGCAAGAACGCGAGGAATGTCGTTCATGATGTTGGTGGTGTGGCGGCGGGCCAGCTTGATGTCGCTAGCAAAGCATAGGTTGTCGCAAACGATCATGCGGTTGCCAACGCAGATGCTGGCGGCAAACGTTTTATCGTGAGCGTTGCGGAGACCCAGCACGATGTTGCGGTCAGCGCTATCAATTCCAGCACCGCGCAAAGCGAACCCGCCAAAGTAGCGCAAGCCGCCGCGAGCAAGAGCGTGTTCCTCTTCGAGGATTTCCAAACCAGCGTTGGAAATGGCAAGGCGAGTTGCATCAGCAAGTTCACCATGGGCAATGGGATGAAAACGATCCACCGCATCAGGAGTGGGGACGCGGGAGAGGGCTTCGCGGGAAACGACGTTTTTAGCAAGGAGGAGGGACATAGTGTAGTTAGTTAGTGTGAAGAACTGCAACGTGCAGCTAAAAAGACTATAGGCGAGGAATTGGAGAACGCAACTTTTATTTTGAATTTGATGTGATTATTTTTTTCTTGAATTTGCGGTTGACAATGGCGGGCGCAACAATTGTTATAAGATGGTGCGAATTGATAACTCGTTGATTATCAACGAGTTACGCGGGCGGGCCGCGCAGCGCTGTAAGTCCTTGATAATCAACAACTTAGCGATGATCAGTAAAAAGCCCACTCCGAAGAGTGGGCTAGTAGCGTTAGGCGGTGCGGCAGAGATTGCGATGTTCAATCGCTCTTGCAATAGCTTCCGCCACATACTTCATACATGGCTGGCATACATCTTCAGCCACATACTTGTTTGCTTGAAAATGAGAATCTTTAGTAATTCTTTCCATTGGGTTTCTGCTGGTGCAGTTTGTTACAATTTCGAGTTTCATTGCAGTCTCTTCCCATCCGCGTTGAGGAATTTCTTCTTTGCAAACGTCGCAAGTAATGATTGTTGTTTTCATTTAAAAAAGGTTGATGTTAGATTAAAGCCTATTCAGCTTCGACTTGGTCAATCCATTCGTCAAGAAGCTTGAGACTCTCCTTTTCTTTGTTGCAGTATTCCATTTCTCTTGACTCGTATCCAAGAGTTTCGATCTCATCTTGCCAAATTTGGTTTTGCTGTAAAGCGTTGGCAGCTAAGCTACAAATGATTGCCATGATTTCGTTTGAAGGTTTGTCCATTTGATTTGTATGGTTATGTTAGGGGAAAGCGGGGAGGGGCATCCAACCAAGGATAATGTATCCGCGTTCTGGATAGCGGAATCCAGAATATTGATTCTCGTATTGCTCAACGCGAGGAGTTGAGGCTAAGGTATCCCAATATTTTTTAGTATGGCGATATGTGACAATATCGTAACCCAATAGACCAGTTGTATTAGTACCCCATGCAATTAAGATTGGGATTGAAGCGTCTTTTGGGGCGGTTTCAATCGGTTGCCAGTTTGATTTGATTGAATTCTCTATCAGTTCATCTTCTGGATCGTCTTCCAGCATATCAGTAAATACATCTTCACTCATGATCTTTATTAGTAATTTAAAAAGTACACCTGCTGGGAATTGAACCCAGTCCTAGGACTTATCAAGTCGAAACGTTTATAAGGCGTCTTGCTCTACCGTGAGCTACAGGTGTAAAGGTTTTATTCCAGCCAAAAAGCTTTTTTGCGAAAGCCCTCATCCACTTGCTTTTCAAGCCAAGATTTTTGAGAGAAGACTTTTGAACCATAGACTGGATTAGATTTCTCAGTAGAGAACCATTGTTTAATGAGAGAGAAGATGTTTTTCATAGTAGTGGAGATTCAAGATACATCATCTTGCGCGAGAGTCAAGAGATTATTCATCAATTGCGGTAAAAGATTGGGGGCCAATCAAGTCGCTAACATATTCTGGTTCAAGAAAGAATTCATCTTGTAGAATTTTCTCAGGATTCTCTCCAGCCCATACGCGGGCGCGAGCTTCCTTAACAAAGAATTCCGCTTCGGCTACAGACAGTCCGTCGCGATAAAAGAGGGCTTGTTCTATTTTGTTCATAGGACTTCTCATTACGCGAGAATTTTTCTCTTGTCAAGAGGAGTTGCAAGTGAAAGAGTTGCAAATAGAAGAGTTGCAAATAGCAAAGTGCTAAATAGAGAATCTGGGATCGATGGATGAGAAGAGGGCGTTCATAAGTCCTTGATTATCAACGAGTTACGGCGCTGCGCGGTGCAACCTCGTAACCTGTTGATAATCAACGAGTTACGCATGCCTATTCATGACCACAAAAAAAGCCCACCCCGAAGGGTGGGCTAGTTTGCTAGTGTTAGTCCTTAATTTGACTTTGCGGTTTTGTAGTGCTGAAGTGAGTAATATTCTGCTTGTAGTAGTGTGAAACCAAACTCATTATGCTCGAATCCGCTACCACTGACGAACGTCTCGACAACGAGATATGGATCATCGGGAAACTCCTTGCCGTGTTGAATCTCCACCACACGGTACACCTCATTTGAATCGGTAAAGATATCTCCAACAGATACGTTGTGCATATTATTATGTTAGTGTTAGTTGCCAACCATGGTATTCACCTTGCCGCAGATGAACCGAACGTTTGAGGCTCTTTTAAGCTGCGTGAAAGCTTTGCGGTTCCTATCAACAAATTTGTACCGCACAGGCTCATTAAGGCGCAGCAGAGAGTAGTAGAAATTTTTGCCATTGATAACTCTCTTTTTACCGTTTGGCAAGGTGAAGCTCAAAGAGAAGAATTTGCCTTTGCTAGCAACAATCAGCTTTTCAAGGTGGGCATACATTCTTGCTTGCTTAGCCTTGCGGCGAAGGCGAGCGTTTAGAATCATGATGGACAGGGCAACGCCAGTCACTGCCCAGAGAACCAGCAAAGCGTAAAAGATGCTAGTAGCGGGAAAGTCCATGGTGTAGACGCAAGCGGCAACGGCGAAGAAGGAGCAAAGAGGAAGAAACAGTTTCATGATGTTTTTAATGTAGCAGGTGATGGGAAGGATGCAAGTGTTTTTTAAGACTTTAAATTCAAGCAAAGGTGTAGAAGTTTGGAAGATTTTTGCGCTTGACAGTTTCCTTGTGAACGGCGGAATTGATAGCGGCATCGTTGCGCTTGACCTTGACCTTGACAACAAGAGAGTCGAAGTGAATCTGGAGAGTAACGTGGGAGGAAGCTTGCTTCATTGTTCCTTAGTATACCTCATGATGAGATGAACGCAAGATGTTTTTTGAGTTTTTAGGCATTTTCTTTTTCCGAAATTCTCGCTTGACAATCGCGAAACAGAGAGTTGTTATAGAGAGGGGCGAATTGATAACTCGTTGATTATCAGCGAGTTACGCAAATGGGCGGCGCAGCCTCGTAAGTCGTTGACAGTCAACGACTTATGACTCCCCTTTCTATAACACAAAAAAGCCCACCCCGAAGGGTGGGCTAATTGCTAGGCTTCTTGGGGCAGAAATGATCTAGCTTCTTTCCATACTTCATAATTCCCCTTATAGTAAGCATGATAAGCGCCCATGTAAGTTCCTGAATCCTCCCATGTGGGGTCATTCATAAGATCATCGAAAGCTACAAGTTTTTTTAGCACTTCGATTATACGGCGATAGTCCTCGGCGTCACTAGCTTTAAGTGGTTTGTTCATGATTCCCTAGTATACATGAGGAAGGAGAGAGCGCAAGTTTTTTTTTCTTCTTTTGAGAACTTTTTCAAGGCACAAAAAAGCCCACCCCGAAGGGTGGGCCATCTTGCTAGTGTTATGCGCCGTATTTTTCTACCCAATTTTTTGTTCTCCAAACATCTTCGTCAGCATCAATTGCTTCAACATAAGCGTCATCACGTTTTTTGCAAATTGCCTCGTACTTTTCCCAGCACAGGGTTTCGCCATAAGTACGACCTGTTGCGTTAGCGGCAGCAATGTGAGCTTCGCGGCAAGCTGCATGAAATTCATTCCACGTTTGCCAAGCTTCATCGCGCTTGACGATTGCTTGATTATATTTGTCAGTGTTTGTCATTTTGATTTGATTCTATATTGCTGATGATGCGCCGAAGAGCGCTAACATTTCCATTGCTTGGCCATCCAATGCAGATGCTTTTTTTGTAGTCACCATTTTGAGTAACGTGAATGCCGTTATCCGCAGTGGTGTAAAGCAATCCGCCCTTGTGCTTTTCCAGCACATCAGCTAGATCCTTTAACAGTTCCAACATTTCTTTTTTCATATTATATTAGGTTAGTCTTCCTCCAGCAGCATCTTGACCAGCTTGTCCATGCGCTCATTCACAGCATGAATTGCCTGGCTCTCTAGCAATTCGGCCAGCATTGGATTGTCTTCAACTGGCGCTAATCCCGTGATGAGAGTGCTTAGCACAGAAAGGTTATGCATCAAAGCATTTGATTCTTTCACGGTCAATCCCATGTATAGCTTTGTTGCCATCTTGCGGAACATCAGTGCCATCAGGTAAGTGTCGAGGGTTTCAATCATAATGTGTTATAGGGTATGGTGCGCCCACCCCGAAGGGTGGGCTAAGTTGTTAGACTTCCTGATCCTCCACTTGAGCGTGGAACTCAGCAAGGAAGGCATCGTATTCTGCCACCTCGCCAGCGTCGGAGGGCCAGTGCGGGGAGAAGTTAGTGAACAGGTCGTGGAAGGTAGCGGTGTCGTTCATGATTCCCTACTATACCTGATCAGGGGATAAGTGCAAGACATTTTTATTGATTTAAAAGATTTTTTTTCCTGAAACTTTGCGCTTGACAATGTCGCGGGGCGTATATGTTATAGGCAAGGGCGAATTGATAACTCGTTGATTTTCAACGAGTTACGCGGGCGCGGGCTGCAACTTCGTAACTCGTTGAAAATCAACGACTTATGACTCTCCTTTTGCTAACATGAAAAAGCCCACCCCGAAGGGTGGGCTAGTCTTGCTAGTGTTAGAGGCTTGTGGTCCAGAAGATTTTGGCACCGTCTACAGCAAAGACATCTTGCCTTGCGCCCTTGTAGCGAGCCACGGGGCGTCCACCGTGTTTGAACCATAGCGCCATCACTTGCGCGTGGAACTCATCGCTCCAGCCATTGGAGAATCCGAGATTTTCGTAGCCTGCGTCTGTCATTTCTTGTTCGTTCATGATTCCTTACTATAGGCGAGGAATGGGAGAACGCAACTTTTATTTTGAGTTTTTAGGAGTTTTTTCAACGACCCCCCCCATTTCTCAAAAAGATGTTAGAAGTCAACTCTAACATAACGCGGGGGGGACATTCTCCTCAATTGCCGAACACTCCACATTCCAATCGCCGACTAGCCTCCCCACCAAACAAACCCCCCCCCCCCAAATTACAGAAACCAAACCAAAAATCACTAGAAGCCCCCACTCAGAAAAACAAAAAAAAACCAAACCCCAATCCCCAAATTCCCATAGAGTGTAAAGAAAGGCATGGCAACTCTTTACAGCAATTTACCCGTTAGCATCCTTGTTACTGGAGCGGAGCACTTTTGTGCATCCACCAGCGCTAGCGTTTCCTTCTCCCCAAAACTAGAAGAAAATAGAAATCTCTCTCTCGCCCCGAATCAACATTTTAAAATTGGCGGCAATTTGGATGTCAAGATTAGTCTCAACTTTTATGCCACAACTTCTCTTTTCTCAGGAGTAAACTACACTGCCACAGAACAATTCTTATCAGTTTTAACAGGAGACGTTAAGAGCAACATCAACATTGGCAACACTGTGTTTCAAAACTGCTATTTGGAAAATTTGTCCATGGAAATTGCCCCATTCATGCCCACTATGATGAGCGCAGATTTCATTTGTTTAAGCACTAATCTTAGTACTGGCCTGCTATCAAGTTCAGAAACATTTTTGCCTCCTGGAGATGCCATCTACTATGCAAATCTTACTGCCATGTATGGTGAGGACATTTTAGTTTATTTGAATGGCAACTCAGCCTTGCCCGAAAATGGCATGTATTATGGTCACAATGTTGCCATCTCTGGAGGCAATCTTTTAACGCCGACTAGAGAAGCTTTGTCGTACAAAATCAATTGTTTGCGCTCTCCAGTTTACACGCTAGGAAGCAGTGATGCTACTAGTTGTTTTTTAGACTCTGTCACCAAAGAAATCTCCATCAAATCCGACAACGTTTCACAGTTCATTGATTACAATGGTGCAGCGGATAATCCCAACAAAGAATCATTAATAACAGTCAATTTATTAACCGCAAATCAAATTCCTTTAACGCCCCAGATCTCTTTCTCGCATAATGCAAGAATAGTTTCACAAAACGTATCAATAAATGCTGGAGATGCTCTTGCTGGTCAAGTTACTTTGCGCGAAATAATTTTGTAAGTGTAATTCATTTTAGATGTCAAAGAAAAAAATTGAAAAGCCAGCACCTCAATTACAAATGCACTCGCAAATTGAGCATTCTATAAGATTAAAACCAAGAAAATTCAAATTCACAGACAAGCAGCGAAAATTCTTAGAACTTGCCCTCGAACCGCAAAACTCTATTATTTTTGTAGCTGGACCAGCAGGTTCCGCAAAAAGTTATTCTAGCATCTATGTTGCTTTGCAGCTTTTAATGGCAGACAGAGACAAACAACTACTCTATGTGCGCAGCATCATTGAGAGTGCCGACAAAGGACTAGGCAGTTTGCCAGGAGACATGGCCGAAAAGTTTGATCCGTTTCTCATGCCACTCTATGACAAGTTAGAAGAGATGGTCGAAACTCCAGACATCATTTGGTTAAAAGGTCAAGAAAAAATCGCAGCAATTCCAGTAAACTTTTTGCGAGGAGCAAACTGGAGCAACAAAGTTATTGTTGTGGATGAAGCTCAAAACTTCACTTTCAAAGAACTCACCACTGTAATCACTCGAATTGCCGAAGGTTCTAAACTCATGATTTGCGGCGACTACATGCAGAGCGACATTGGCTCTCGTTCTGGTTTCCGCGAAATGTTTGAACTATTCAATGATGAAACTAGCCGCGAGCGAGGAGTTCACTGTTTTGGCTTTGATAACTCTGATATTGTGAGAAGCGAAATTCTCAAGTTTTTAGTTTCTAAGTTAGAAACTCGTCAAACAAAAGTGTAAAAGAAAGTGGGGGCCGCTGCAACACTGAGCCGTGTAGGCTGAAGTAACGAAAAAGGCAGCGTGCCCCCATTTAAAAATAATAGAATTATAATTTTATACACTTATAATAAGTGTATATGAATAATATTTTTTGTTTTGAGTGTGGAAACAAACACTCTTACACTTACTCGAAA
>Ga0102828_1000192_pt1 | contig 11213 bp, 23 predicted proteins | sample ColrivemetaGS541_FD_78196 | JGI IMG/M metagenome (GOLD analysis project Ga0102828, IMG submission 78196) | Estuarine microbial communities from the Columbia River estuary - Freshwater metaG S.541 | ecosystem: Environmental > Aquatic > Marine > Intertidal zone > Estuary | place: USA: Columbia...
TTTATTAAAACTATTTTACCAATTTCTACAATAGCTTGGATGCCATTTCCGTAATTTAAATGTTTAAATTTATTTAAATCTTCAACCTCAATATAGACCCCTTTATTTAAGAAGTCTTTTATTGCAGTTTCTTTGTCTGTATAATTTAATTTATTTATCATTTAGAGGGTTGTTAATGATTGTAATTCAGTAGTTGATAAAGCAGTTTTATAAATTTGAATTGAATTTATTGAATCCTGTAAAAATAAACCTAAACTTGTATTTGCCCCTATATTAATAGAATTTAAAGGGTTTGGGGCAGCAACTACACTTCCACTTACTAAAGAATTATTATTTACTTTTATGTTGTAAATTGTATTTGCTCCTGATATAGTATATCCTACAGCTATTTTTGTTCTTCCTATTGGAAAGTTACCTAAAGTAACACTCATTGTATTAAATGTGGCATATAAAACAGTTCCTAAAGTCCAAATAATTATTCTTTGAGTTTCAGTTCCATTTGATACTGATATTAATCTTCTTTCGTTTACATTTACACTTAAATTAGCATCGACAAATATAGTCCCCTCAGTTTGCCCTATTAAACTACTTATTCCTGTTTTAGAAATAACATCAGCGTTACGTGTTACTGTAGATGCTATTGTTGGAATATATGAAGTTGGATAAGCACCTGCTTCTAATTGTATTCCTGTAATTTTAAAAGATTTTAATACTTGTGTATCGTATCTAATTAAACCATTATTTCCGTTAATTGCTAAACTTGTTGCAGTTCCACTTAATCTATAAACATTGTTACCATAACTTTCAACTTTTAAATTATTTGTAGCAATATTACCCGCTATAATTAAACAAAGATTACCATTATTTGAAGCAGTTCCAATTATTGGTACTGAATTATCATCCATTTTTATAAATACAGAAATAGCGTATGTTTGTGCTGTTGTAATTACTGTTTTATAAGCTAAAGCTAAAGCAGTGCTTGGAAATTGTATTGCATTTGTAAAAGAATTAAAAGAACTTGAAGCGTTAGTTACATTTATAGCCGTTGGATATGTACTTAAATTACCGTCACTATTTAAAGCTAAATTCGTTCTTTGTGGTTCTACCAATAAACTCGGACAACTTCCGTTTGTGTAATCAATACGAGGTATATTTAAACGTGTTGTTGTAGGGAAATATTCTGTTGCAGTACTTCCTTTTTCTGTTTGAGCGCCCCAAGCAAAAATACCACTTGTACCATTTCCAAGATAACTAAAATTATCAGCAACAATTGTATAAGAATCTGATAAAGGTTGTATGTTAGGAGTCAAGCCTGTTGCACTTGTAAAAGTTCCTAAAATTCGATACCAACCATTATTAATTAATGTAACAGATAAACTTGTAAAACCTTGTTGTGAAATAATACTTCCATTAGTTAAATTAATAGCAGCTAAATGAGTAGTAGCATAACCGGGTCCACCAATTCTAATACCGCATTTTGTATATTCTGCTGCTTTTGCATAATAAGAAAAAGAATAAGCAATATTTGATATAAAAGATACAAGAGATTGTGATAAAATATGATTTGAATCTATTGCGGTAGCTACTAATTTTTCAGCAGTTAAAGTTCCATTTGGCGCTGTAGTAGCATTTGCAGTAACGGTTAAATTAGTTTTTACCCAATCAAAATTATCAAATTGTTCTGAATAAGTAAATAAATTTCTTGGAACTACTTCAATCAATCCTGCACTATTTACTCTCGTTGCTGTTGTAGCACGAACTACAGTCATATCTCCTAATGTAGTATTAGGAATAACATCGTATAATATTCCTTCAGTATAAGCATTTGGAGTGATTACTAACGATGCATTATCTAACAACCCAATTGCATTAAGTGATCTTAATGTAGCAACTAAACATGCTTCTGCCTCGAATATACTATTTGGATACGATAGCACACGAGACTTAAAAGCTTTGATTAGTTTTTCAATATAGCTTTTTATTCTATTGACACCTACTAATATTGCTATAGATATTTGCATATTACCAAAGGGCTATGATGTTAGAAGCAGTAGTTCCGGTTGCAAAAACTTTTAATACATTGATTGGGAAAAATGTTCCATCTTGAATATTAACAAAAGTAAGTATGTCGTTACCACTTGTAGTAACTGTTAAATTTCCTGACGTACCAACATAAAGTACACATCCTTGATTACCTAATCCTGTTTGGGGTGATTGTTGATAAATTTGAAATGATTTTGATGTAGCTAAAAATATATCAGCATTTAGAATTAATTCGGTTTGACTCACAACAGATACTACAGTAGCAGCAGTTCCATCTGTTATATTATAAACAACATCCCCTGTTTGAACATTGTCAGTTACAAACGTAGCAGTTGATGAAACTAATCTAAGAGCAGTAATACTTGTGTTTGTTCCTGAATCAACTAAATTAATAGATGGAATATTTGCATTATCAGATTTAAGTACCTGTAGCGCTCTTGATGGTTGTAGTTTTTGCGTTGGCATAATTTTTAATTTTTATAAAATGTTTTATTTATTAATGAATTAGGGTTGTTAAGAATCTCTTTTCTTTTATTACAACCACATTCTTTTCCTGTAGCTTGTGAAACTTTTTCAACTACTTTCTTGATTCCTGTTGCTTTAGTAACCTTCTCTATTGTATCTCCTAATCCTTTTGATTTCATTGTGTAAAGATATTAAATTTTATTAAATTTTTGAAACTCTATTTCCCATACCAACTCTTGACTTCTCTGCTTTCTTAGCAGATAATTTAGACTTGCTAATCTCCGATATGGTTTTTGGTGTTTTTGATGACACCTTTATTTTTGGTCTGCAGTATTCATTACTTCCTCCTGCACCACACGCTTTCCCTGATTTTGTATCAGTCCACTTTTCTTTATCCCATCTTTTTAAAGATGCACCTGCTTCAGTCTTCCTAACAGCTCCTGATCCTTTTCTACATTTAGCAATAGCTTGTGAAGCTCTCGCTGATGGAAAGACATCGTACTGTGCTTTTACTTTTGTATAACACGCATCTTTTGGCATATTACTTTTTTTTATGAGAACTACCTTTCATAACTTTGCCATTAGGCATTGTATGAGTAGCCATCACATTACCCTTTAGAAACTTCATCTTTCCATCTAATGATTTCTTAGACTCGTATTGTTTTGCTTTTTCAATTACTTTTTTCATAATTATTATGCAGAAAAATCTCTACTGTGATGTCCTGCTTGAGGAACTACTACTTCAGCTTCAGCTGTCTCAACTTCTACTGTCTCAGGTGCTACTACTTCAGGAGCAACTACTTCAATTTCTACTATTTCTTTTGACTTTGCCATTTTTTAAAATTTAATAATTAACAATAAGGGTTTTTACCACCCATACCTTTTCCTGAAGCAGCTTTTGTAACTTTACGAGTTACACCATTTCCATCTGCTTTAATTTTAAGCGGAGTATTATTTCCACTTGACATAGGCATCTGCATACGAGATGAACCCGGTAAATTCGGAGTGTCTTTTACTTTAGCCATTATTTCTTTTTGATTGCTGATTTTACTGCTTTTACACCTGCCGCTTTGGAAGGTCCTTTTAATGCATTTTTGATAGCAGGTTTATCTGCTGCCATTGGCATCTTCATTCTTGATGATGCAGGTAATCCCGGTGTTGCTTTTGCTTTTGCCATTTTGTTTGTATTTGTGTTAGTAATTATTATTCTGTTTCTTTGTAAAATTGTTTTCCTAAAGTATTCTTAAAACTTGCTAATCCCTGAAGTCTTCCTCCTGAACCAATTGATTTTTTTTGTTTACTTCTTTCTGACCTTGCTTTTTCGTTCTTAGCGTTAGACTCGTTAATAACATTTTGTCTCGCAATACTTCTTTTATTTATATCAGCTAAGGCTGTTTTTAAATCAGTAACCGAAGCTTCACCTTCAGGAGTTTCCGATAAAGGAGTATCCTTTCTTTCTTGTTTTGTTTTTAACTTAAGTCCCATAATTTATATATTAGCAGTTAGTACAAGCACCGCTTTTATTTTTATCCATTTCTCCATTACCTCCACCACCTTTAAGCCAATCAAATCTTCTATTTTTAGCAGAATTTTTTTGAGTTCTTTCTTTTTCAGATTTATCCCATTGGTCGAAAGTTTGACTTTTATCTTTTCTTGTTTCGTAACTCTTGTTCCATACTGCTCTATATCTATCTGCTTTTGTAGGCGTTTGTCTAATTGTAGCAATAGGAGCACTTGGTTTTGTATCAACTGTTGTTCCTGCAGGAGTAAGTCTTGGTAAAGATGTAAATGTTCTCTCTCCTGAACTTGTTCCACTACTTTGTTTTTTAACAGGTGCACTACTTTGTTTTTTAACAGGAGTAGCTCCTCTTTTAACTAAAGGTGTTGTTGTTTTAGTTGTAGGTTTTGCTGATTTTTTACCATAGGTATTACTCCACGTATGTTTGTAAGTAGTAACTCCTGTATCAGGGTCAACAGATTCTGTTTTTTTTACAACAGGGTCAATTGCTTTAGGTTCTGAAGTAGTTGCTAATGGTGTGTCTGTTCTATTAATTGCCATAACTATTATTGTTGAGGTTCTTGATTACTTGATTGTGCAGGAGCTCCCGGTTGTGGAATACTCTCTTGTGAAAGTTTACTTATCTGTTGAATAGCTGCATCAGCCGTAGCTTGATATTTACTTACAGGCTGACTGTACTGCCCGTTCATAGGTTGTAATCCTGAGCTAACAGGAGCCGGTTCAGACGTATTCGCTAATGGAGTATCAGGTCTTTGCATTGTTATTTGAATTTTAATTAATAACTTTGTACAAATGTAATAAATTTATTTTAAATGAAATCAAATCAACACGATTATCTAAAATATTGGAGAGTCATTCGCCAATTCGTAAAAATCAAATATGGTCTAACACAATCTGACCTTGACATCTTACTGTTCCTGTACTCTGAGAAATATTTCGATAGAGGAAAGTTTGCAGAATTTGATAGCCTTCTTGGTTGGGACAAACAACGATTTGAAAACTTAAGACAAGCCGATTGGATTGTTGTCTTTAGAAAAAGAATGGGAGCACGAAAAGCTATATACCAATTATCAATCAAATCAGTTCGTATGATTCAGTCTATCTATAGAAAACTAAGCGGGGAAGAAATCCCCGTTAGTAGTGCTAATAATAAGATGTTTGCTAAGAACGTATCCTACTCAGATAAAGTTTATCGTAATATGATTACTGAGATGAATAAACTTATAAAACAACAACGACATCAGACTCCCGAATAATAGTATATTGTTTGTCCTCGATTAACATTGTAAATCCGTGTGCTTTATCGTAATAGATGTCATCATCCTTTTTGATATTTGGGACATCAGTACCTGATTCAATAACTATTCCACGCTTATATCTCATTTGGTTTACGTCTTCTCCCGATAAGATTAATCCTGATTCTGTTTTTAATTCTTCATCAATAGTTTTGATGACAATAAATTTCCCGATTGGCTGCATAGGCATAGTTTTTAATTTTTAATTTTTTATTTAATATTTTACTTTTTACAAATTTAGTTCTTCCATTTAAATTTTGTGATATTGATGACTCTAAACAACCTAAACTTTTTGATGCTTCTCTAACAGAAGAGAAATTTGAAATAAATTCATCTGTATAATAGTCATAACAATAAACAGGAACAGCTGTTATTATTTTTGATTTATTAGATAATCTCATTTTAGCTTTAACGTGTTCAGGAATTTTTTTTCCGGTTCTTGCTTTAGCTATATTTTCCCTATGCTCTTTTGATTTTATTTTTCCTTTGTGAGCTAAAGATATTTTATTTTTCCATTCATCAGTTCTTATAACTGATTTTAAAGATTCACTTTTCTTTTTTAAAATACTACAAGAAATTCCTTCAACAGCAATACCTCCTTTTGTTTGATTAATAAGTTGACCATTTTTTAAATCTATTCTACCATATTCATTAATAAGTTCTATCTCTAATTTAAATGCTTCTTCTTGAGTCAATCCTTCTTTGTATATTTCAACTATATATCCGTATTTATCTACTACTCTATTCCACCATTCATTTCTTTGTTTACAGTAAGCTCTTTTTAAACTTCCCATACCTACATAAAAAACAGAATTATCAGTTTTCTTTCTATGAATATATACAACTTTATTATTTTCCATTCAGCAAAGATACAACTTTATTTCTATTTTCCGATTGGTTTCATATTTTCTTTTTTATATTTTTTGCTCTAAAATTATCTGTTTGTGAGTGACAATTTGGACAAAGTACTTGTAGATTAGAGGTCTCGTTATTAGTATTAACACCATCAATATGATGAAGCTCAAGAGTTATTGGTTCTCCTAACCAATCTGAAAGATTGCAAAGCTCACACTTGTACTCTGCTTTTTTTAGCATTATCTTTCTTATGGTTTGAACATGAAGCTTCTCTCCATTGATATGCCTTTCATTTGTTTTTTTATCCCAAGTATCCTTGCTTTTTTTCTTTTTATTTGGTGAGTTGTTTAAAGCATAATAATCAATCTTGTCCATTACACCGTTCTCCCAATTCTCTAAAGACTTTTTACTTATTTTATCTTTAGCCTCTGATGTATGTGGTCTTCCATTTCTACAAGTCCAACTACAAAAATTTGTAAAACCTTTTCTAACCTCAAACGAACTGTTGCATTTTTTACAATACTTCATTAAATCTTTTTTTAATTTTATCAATTACTACTTTAATCTCAGCTGCTCTCTCGTAATTTCCTTCAAGGATATGTTTTGTCTTTAATTTTTCTAAAGATTCTAATATTCTCTCAAGAGTGCTCATTGTTTTATTTTTTAGATTCGTCTTTCCAATTTAACCAAAAACCAATTGCAACAATTATGTTCATTCCCATTGATGCCACTATCTCATAAATGTCCTCGTAAATATTTAAACTTAGGTGAACGTGACCTACCATCCAAAATGGTATTGATAGGTTACACGCTACCCATATTATTGTAAATCTTACAAATTGTTTAAACCTCAGCCGCTGCTTGTCCATAACTACGTGCCATTGTTACAATAGCATTAGTACTTAGAATAGTTACAGCAACGGAGATTGCGTTTTGTAATGCAGACCTTGTAACTTTAAGTGGGTCAATAACACCCATCTTAATTAAGTCGCCATACTTACCTGTCTTAAGATTATATCCTTCGCCATTAATTAATGTTCCGCTATAAATATCCTCTACTTTCAATCCTGCATTAATTAAGATTTGCATAAGAGGAGCTTGTAATGCCTCGAACACTATTTTAATTGCAGCATCACGCTCTTTGCTTTCTCCTAAAAGATATAAGTTAAATGACTCCTCAAACAACGCTTTACCTGCACCCGGTAAGATACCTTCCTCAAGTGCTGACCTTACTGCACACACAGCATCATCTACTCTGTCATACAATTCTTTCTGCTCTAAGTCAGTTTGTCCGCCCACAAAAATCACGCCAATTCCTCCTGTTAGTGAAGCAATTCTCTCTAATAAAAAGTCTTTATCGTGTTTCTTATTTGCACTCTTATGTGCATCCCATAACTGAGCAACTCTTTCCTCAACTTGTTTTTGATTGGTACGTGCATCTGACTTAATAATTACAGTCTTGTCTTTACTTACAATTACTTTTGCAGCATGACCTAAGTCTCCGTAGTTCATAATACTTAAATCATCACCGGTCTTCTCGCTAAAATAAGTAGCACCTACGCTGATTGCAATATCGTGCATCAACTCGTGTTGCTTGTAACCGAAACTCGGAGGAGCAACAGCGCATATCTTAACACTACCCTTCATCACATTCGCTGCCAATGTATTTATAACATTCACATTACAAGGCGATATGATCAATAACTTTTTACCTTCTGTAATAATTGGTTTCAATATGTTCTCAATTTGCAAAATATTTGCTATCTCCATATCAGCAACTAATACCATAACGTCATCAAGCACACACTCGTCTTTCTTTGCGTCATTAATAAACATTGGACTCAAGTATCCTCTGTCAAATTTTAATCCCATAGTGGTCTCCGCATACGTCTCATCGCTTTGACTCTTTTCCACCGTTACAATACCATTCTTTCCAACGTCTTTATAAACCTCAGCAATAATCTTACCCGTATCACGGTCATTATTAGCTGATATTGTAGCCACATCTGCTAACATTGAGCTTGATACCTTCTTACTACGTCTTCGTAACCTATCCACCACCTTATCACCTAAATCATTTAAGTGTCTTAGTACCTCTGTTCTATTTAACTCCTCAGTAATATGAACTAATCCACCCAATACTAAAGCCTCTGTTAGAACAATAGCCGTTGTTGTACCATCACCTGCCGCAGATGCGGTACGCTCAGCAGCTTCCTTCATCATTTTAACCGCAAGGTTCTCAGAAGGGTCAAATAAGTCAATTGATTTAGCAACAGTTACACCATCTTTGGTAACGGTGATTCCATGAGTGTGAGATGGACTCTCAATAAGTACAGTATTCCCTCCGGGACCTAATGTACTCTTAACAGCTTTTGACATTTTAACAACGCCACTTACTAATTTTTTTCTACCATTGTCCCCAAAGAACAAATCTTTTGGAGAATAACCTTGATTTTCTAACATTTAATTTAATTTTTAATTAATATGTGCAAATATAGTACAATAAATTCTAATTAAACCCGTATTTATAAAAAATATTTGATAGAAGTACAATAATTATGTATAAAAATACACACATCAGTAATTTTTTCATTTCGTCAGGTGTAGGATTCTCTTCTTGATTGTTATATGTCATTGTGTCGATTGTCGATTTTAGGTATTCCTATATATATATATATAATTTCCCTTTATTATATTTTTTTTCCACTGTATTCTCTTCTTTTTTTCGACATTATCGACATAAAAGAAATAAAGTATTAGTAATCAAATAGTTAGAAAAATGAAATCGTCGCAAAAACGTCGTAAAACCACTCCTAAAATGTCGATTATTAATAAAAAACAATAAAGGGACCGAAGCCCCTCTATTTTTTCTTGTTGGTTTATGACTACATACAATGTTCTCCTGAGTCAGAAGCCATCTCTCCAATCTTAAAAGCCATTGACATAGTAGCTATCTTCTCAGCTTTATGTATTGACTTTTTTAATTGAGCAAGTTGTGCAATTCCGGTCTGACCATCAGGGCGATTGTTAATCAACATACCATCGTTTACAGTAAGACCACTAAACGAACCCGTGTTCTTTTGTTGGTATATACTGTTCTTCAAATTTAAAGGCTGTTTCATCTTATTGATTTTTAAAAGTTGTAACAAAGATATAAAAATTATTAGATAATAGTAGTGTTTGGGCTATACACTCATTTGACGTCAACTCCCCTCGACCGAAAGTTGATATTTAAAACAGGGGTGGGGTATTGATTTCCAAAACTTCGTCCCGATTTTTTGGCTTTTTTGGTTGCACCTTTGCCCCGTGCCCGTGCCCCTACTTTGTCCCGTGCACCCGTGCCCGTGTCCGTTCCCCGTGCCCCGTTCATTTGCCCCTTTGCCCGTGCCCCTCAAAACTTGGTGCACTCCTTTACACTTTGCCTAACATCATCACCACATTTTGCACCCGTTAAAATTTCACAATAATCACAACCCTGCAACCCCTTACAAATATTAACCATTTTGCACCCCTCAAAACATTAACAAAATTTTAACATTATTTATTTTGTATTGATAAAGTAATGTATTATATTTGTACCTGTATTGATATAGTAGTTAAAAAAGCTATTAAAAACATTAACAAAATATTAACAAAATTTTAACATTATTTATTTTTTAATATCAATTTAATGTAATATATTTGTACTATAAATATTAATCAATTAATCATTAACAATTAAAAATCAAAAATCATGAACACAAAAACACAAAACAAAGTAGTTAGATTATCATTAACAGACAAACAAACCCTGTTAATAAACAAAGAGCAAAAAAGTACGTTTGACTTCGTTAAATTAGCAAATGTAACGGACAAAATCGAAAACAAAACCGCTTCTAAGGTTTACAAAAATTGTATTTCAAACCCTGAAATTAAAAACATTTTAGGGAGTAACAAAATTCCAACATTTGCCGAATTTTTGACGAAATTACCTGTAAAAGAAAATTATAGTAATTGGATTGGCTATTTAACCCTTGCAAAATTCAATACTAAAAATGAATTGAAAAAGAAAATTGACAGACAAAACAAAAAAGAGGCGAAAAAGTAATTTTTCGACAAAATAGGGCTTCGTATATGATACGTTGATGAATAGCGAAAATTCAAGCCCTACAAAATACAAGTAAAAAACACACTAAAAACAATTTGCCGAAATGGTAAGTGGCGAAATGCCCATAAATTGTTAGCACGTGCAAAAGTTTTGGAAATATTGATTAAGATAATTTTTAGGTATGAAATGACGTGAAAATTTTCGACAGGCAAAGGACTTGCCCAATCAATACGACTTAATTCGAGGTTTGAACGACTGAAAATATTTAAAAGCGTTTACACGTGCATAGGTATATTATATACTAACGTGACCGAGCCTATACATCATGCGTGTATAGTGGTATCTATTGGCGAAATAACTTAATGCTACCTACAATAAGTGTAGGTACTCCAATATGGTATAGGTAGGGGATTAATAGAATAAAATGGAATATCTAAAAGTAGATACAAATATAACTTAATCCAACTTTGTGAGGTGGAATATAATTGCGTAGCTATTGGAATAGTTTATAGAGAGCGAAACTCTACTACGCACTAACTTTAAAACCAATTTATTATGAAAATGTTTTTTATTTCAATGATGTTATTTATAGTAACATTAATCATTATTCCTGTTGGTGCAATGAATGCGACCAACCCAATGCATAACATTTATATTTATGTGTTTTTATGTAGTGAAATTGTAGTAACTATATCAATAGTAAGAGTTTATTTAATTTCAAAAAGAAAATGAGAACAACATTAAACACAATCATATCATTTGTTGGCTTGTTAGCTAACAATGATACCACTTTTATAGTGGCAGTAGTATTATTATTAATCATTAACATCGTGCCTTTATTCGCACCTAAAAACGACTAAAAAAATGAGAACGGAATTAACAGACATATCGAAGTGGCTTTATATGTATAGCAATCCAAAAAGTGAGGCTGAATTTAATAGAGCTGAAA
>Ga0102828_1000202_pt1 | contig 10990 bp, 14 predicted proteins | sample ColrivemetaGS541_FD_78196 | JGI IMG/M metagenome (GOLD analysis project Ga0102828, IMG submission 78196) | Estuarine microbial communities from the Columbia River estuary - Freshwater metaG S.541 | ecosystem: Environmental > Aquatic > Marine > Intertidal zone > Estuary | place: USA: Columbia...
CCCGCTACCATCAGCGCCAGCCGGTCCACGCGCTGCGGTGTTGATTTCAGCGATGATCGTCTCGTCCTCAACCACGATGGTCGCCGTGATCGTTTCGACGTTGGTCGTGAGATTTGCGGTGACGCTCATGGTGTTGAGTCGGCTTTGACTTCTAAGGTTCCGACCATGTAATCTTGGATGCTCGCGGGAGTGGCATCGCTGGTAGTTTCGATTGCCCACGAATGGACTCCAGCGGCGAGGGTGAGGCGGGAGATTGGATTGACGTAAAACTGCCAGGCGTTGGCGTCGGTGATGGTGATTTGTGACGCTGCGCTGGTCAGGGTGAGGCTTTCCACGCCAGCAAGTTTGAACGTCATTTTCACGCTCGCCAGATTGTCATCAAACGTCGTGCCGGTCGATGACAGGGACGCGGTCAGACCGTCCCATGTCTTGTCCGTTTTAGCTTCCGGCAGGGTGAAGAATGCGGGTGTCATGCGTTAGGTGCTAAAAAACAGAGTAACTAAGGTTTTGGAGTATCCCGATGAACCGGTTAAGGTCAGCGTTCCGCCGCTGGTTTGCATGGTGTCCAGCCCATCGTCAGGGTCAGATGTGAGCTTCTGCACGATTTCTCCGTTGTGGATTATATCCTCAAACCCGTCCGATGATACGATGGCTGCCCGTCCCGGACCCGCTGTTCCTTTTGCGCAAAATCCGTAGACGTTTTGAGCAGCCGCAAAGTTTGCGCCCTCAAAATTATCGCCCGAATAGCTTGTTCCGCTGATCCGGTAGCATTTTGCGGGGTTGACTCCTTCAGTTGTGTCTACGCTAGTTGGTGCTGCCGTGATCCCCGTGCAAGTCCCGTTCGCCAAGCTGATGTTGAGAGTTGAATCGTTGTATCGCGCAACCGTTCGGGTCAGTGTGATTGCCGTTGTTGATCCGCCGACCGTGTAGAGCGAAGCAATGGCCGAAACGGAACCAAGAGCGGTTCGCACTTTTTGCGCCCATGCCGATGCGGTGTCAGCATTGAGGACCGCAACGGAAACCGTCAGCGGGCTTCCGGCGATGTCGTCGCCGGTCACGATGATTGTCGCGTTTCCGCTTCCCGTGATTGTTCCCGCCGCTGTCGCAGTCGTGACCTGATTGACGCCAGCGCCCGTGATCGTTGCCGTAATTGCCTCAAGGTCAATTTCGACATCGTGGCCTGTGTCCAACTCGATTCCCAGAACAATGGCCTCTGTTGCGCTTGCCAGTGTTGTCACGGTTGCCCCCTGCCCGATGCTCAGCGTCCCGGTCGTCCCCTCGCTGCTAGGCTCTGCGTTGGCCTGCAATCCGTAATAGGCGCGGGCGGAATTTGCGGTGATTGCCATGGCGTTTTACTATTGTAATCGGGTTGCGTTTGCAAGGATGGATTCCCGCCTTTGCTTTTGGGTGGTGTCAAAATCAGTCCCGAGCGCGCACGATCACCTTGGCGACCGTGTTGACCGCTGCGCTGGTGATGACGAGGTTTTCGAGTAGGTCGGTTCGCCCTGGCACGCTCCAAGTCTGGAAGCCGTTGGAGACGCTCACCGTGTCCTTGACGATGGTCGAGATGGCTGCGGTAACGCTTCCGCTGGTGCAGGTCACTTGGACGCCGTGGATTGCGGAGCAGGTCGGGATAGCATCGCCCAGGGCGTCCACGCCGTCGCCGGTTATGACGACTTTGTTGATGCCGCCGGAAAGGTTAGCGCCTGAGACTGTCGTGTTCGCGGCTGATTCCGCCAGCGTGATCGCGTTGCCGTAAGTGCCAGTATTGGCCGCGCCAATCGTCACCACTCCTGCCACGCTCAATGCGTCAACGGCGGCATCGTTGGCATTTATTTTTAGGACTGTATTGGCGGCGGTGTCGGTTACGTTCGCTCCGATGGTGATCTGGGTTGCGGTCGCTGCCGACGCCTTGAATGTGTAGACGATGGCGTTGACCGTGATTGTGTCGTTAACTGCTGGAGCGCCCGTGTAAGTGATGGTGCCGGTTGCCGCCACGCCTCCGACATCGCCGGTCGCGGTCCCGTCGTCCAAGTTGATCGTCGCCGCGTCGCCGCTGCCGTCGAAGGCGATGTTGATCTCGTAAGCGACATCGGCAAGCGGCATGGATGCTCGCGTTTGATTGCCGACCGTTCCGGTGAATCCGGTGCTTGCTTCGGTTTCGGTGGCCACAAGGCCGTAGATTGATGCGTGGTTTCGTGAGGCCATGATTGTAAATGATTATGGTGTAAGCTCGAAAAGATCTTGCTCGACGAGTCCAGCTGGAGGAATTCCCCCAACGTCTGGATTAGCATTGCCGACATAAAGCCCATTCCTCCAGTAAAGTTTTTGCTTTAGGGATGGTGCCCATGTCCAAGTCCCGCCAGAAATCAAACTTGAAACGTCGAGGTAATAGATTGAAAGGTTAAGGTTTTTGCCTGTTTGCACTTTCGGTGCAAAAAGAGTGACCAGCCCATCAACAACATTGATGTCGAACAATCCAACGTCGCTGTGCGCTTCGTTTACGGCGTTTCCGCGAACTTTAACAAATTTTCGCTTCCTTCCGGTTTCGTCTTCCTGATCGCTTTCCATTTCCTCAACGATGACTTGGGGATTTCCATCGCTTCCCTCAGAGCTTCGGTCCGCAATCGTCCTCCAGCGGATGTAGTCGCCCGGTTTTTCGGGTGGGATTGCCGGTTCTCCAGGCGTGATTACAACTCCTTCTTCATTAAGTTTAGGTGGGACCGCGTCCTTTCCTGGGTCTAGCGGCTCAATGATTGGCACGCCGAGGGTCTGCTGCTGTAGCACAGCTCGCACATCGTGCTTGTCGAGCGCCACATCGTAACCCTTGTAGACCTCTTGCCGTCCCGCCTCGCCCTCTTCACCAAGGTTGAGGATCTCAATCAACTGGTTCGGCATCTCGCGGTTGCCGGTGATCCGCCTTTCGGCAATCGGGCGCGGCGGGTCGCTTTCGTCGGCCTTGGTTTTGAGGATCAGGAAGAAGTAGTCGCCTTCCTCCTCGTCGCTTTCGGGCGACAAGCGGATGTGGTGGATGGACTCCTGCGCTTCGTCGAACGCTTCGACTGTCACCTCGCCGTCCTTCGGGAAACCGTCAACGTCGGTCTTAACGCGGAGGTAAACCCATGACTCGTTTGCCGGAAGCGGGAGCTTGAGCTTCTTCAGGTCAGCCTTGAATAGAGCTAACGCGTCCGGTTGGGTCGGCGTCACTTCCTCGCCGCGCTCCATCGAAATGCCGTTGATGGTTGGGACGATCCAGCCAGTAGTACCGAGGTCGGAAGCCTGAGCTGCGGGGGTGTTGCTCTGGTAGCTGAGGTAGCCGAGCTTAACGCTGACTTCGTAGGTCGCGGGGTCGCTTCCTTCCACTTGCGAAATAGTCGTCCAGAATGGATCAAGCTGCGCATTCCTCCGCTTCGATTTGGGGGATGATGGGCTGATCGTGTTTTGAAGCTCCTCGATGGCACGAGACAGCGCGTTGAAATCCTTAGCGGAAATCGTTTGCTTGTTTCCTCCGACTACGCGGGGTGGTCTGGTGAAGCTGTTTGCCATATTATGCGGGGTCCGTCGTCTGGTTTCCTCCCTTGTAAATTACTCCCAAAAATCCGCCAGCGGCGGATGCCTCGTATTCGTAGCTAGTACTCCAGCTTTCATCGTTGGAAGAAGTGTCAATAATGCCAGTGAGCATCCATTGGTATCCAGATGCCAGACTTGGCGCTCCTGGCGGCGATGCGACGATTGTTCCGACCTGCTTGTAATCCGCGTTTGCCGCTGGCTTGTTCCGGGAAACGGAACGAGTGTGGCGAACCGTCTTGCGCTGGTATGTGACGATTCCAGCCTTGATCAGCCTAGCGTAATCGAGCGGGGAGGCCGTCACATCGCCTTTGGTTACTTCCTCGGTGCCAAACTCTACTTTTACATCCATCTTACCCGTCTGGGCGTCCATGGTGACGAACTCTTTATTATTAGCCTCTACAGCCGGATCGTAATCAAGATTCGCCTCAACATTATTAGCAAGAAGGTTAGCCAGCTTGTTTTTATCCTTGATCGGAAACAGCATAGCAACCGGGTGCGTCATTATCGGCTCCTCGGTAACCACCACCCGCCGTTCGTATCGGTCGTCATCAGATTGCTCGCCACCATCCTCGTCGTATGTCGCGGTCAGCGAGACGCTCTTGGTGTAGGTGGCCTTGATCTGCCAAGTGCCGTCCTCATACATCGCGCCCTTCGTCGAGAGCTTGGCCCCGGCGTATTTCGAGCAAATACCAATCGGCCCGTTTGCCCCGCTTGGAAGCGAAGACGGAATCAGCTCAATCGCCGCTTCCATCCCGATGCCGCGAGAGTTCACGGCACCCTCGACGCTGATCTCCGCGAGGCCCGTCTCGTTGACGCTGATGTCCGACTTGGTTTGCTCCCAAGTGATTGCGCTGGTCGTGATTCCGTAGGTGGTGCGAGCCATATTAGTTGTAAGTTGAAACCTTTCCGGTCCGCGTGTTACGGGCAATGTCCTTCAGCGCCTTGAGGGTTTCCCGCTGGTAGTTCACGGTCGCAACCGCGCTGCTGTATTCCTTGACGCTGCCGCCGATCCTCCCGGAAGAGGAAAGCATGTCGGACGGGTTCATACGGAAGCCGGATAGATTGGAAGAAATGTTTTCGTTGAGCTTATTTTGGTAGTCCAAGAAATCTTGAACACTTGGTTGATCGTGCATTTCTCCGTATTCGGAGATTTTCCGCCTAAGTTCTTCTTCCTGCTTTGCATAGCCAAGCCGCAATTCAGCTTGCTTTGAAATGGCTTCTGCCGTGTCAAGTTCCCTCTCCGCTGTTGAATCGCGATCCATTAGGATCTTCTGTTCTTCCTTCAGTAACTTGTCTTTATTTTCGAGTTCGCTGATAAGGTTGCGTGCTTTTTCCGCTTCCCGCTCATATCCCTCCGCGAGTGTTTTGGCTGCATCCCGGTAAAGCTTCCTGTCATTGCCAGAGTTCAGCTCGACCTCTTTTCTTTGGATTTCTGCCAACCGGGTCATCTCCGCGAGCTTAGTTTCCGCGTCATGGATTTTCGCTCCCATGTCCCCCGCTCCCTTTGAAACTAACCTGCCAAGTTGCCGTTCGACTTCAAGTTTCGTGCTGGCAAGCCTTTCGACCAATCGCTTTGCCTCTTCGGCATCCCCCTCAAGGTCGGACGACTTCGATGGCATTTCGTATCCGAGTGGCTTGCCAGATAGGTCTGCAAGCTCCTTGCGTAATCCGTAAATGGTGTCGCGGCCCGATCTCTCAAACTCAGTGTTGCCTTGCCGGGTTTGGAAGTCGCCCATTGGATCACCGATCTTCCTGAGCATTTCTGCATTTGCTGCCGCCGCCTTGAGTTCGCTGGCGTGCTTGGCTTGCTCCGCATTGTATTGCTCAAGCTTGCTTTTTGCGGCGGATAAACCCTGAGCGTATTTCTGATTCGCGGCTGTAAGAGTTTCGGTCCTCTGTTTCGCGGCTTCCGCATTTGTCGCGAAATCATACAATCGCTTCCCAAGAACGCTCACTGCAACCGCAGCAATCGAAACGACACCGGCAAGCCCCATGCTTCCGCCGAATGACTGAATGATGCCGGGGATGTTGTTCAGCACCCCGCGAATGCCGTATTGAGCATCCTCGATGGCGCGTGAGACTTCTAGCACGCCCATCCCCTGCGTGTATCCACCCTGCCGTTGACCGCGCCCGCCCATAGCCTGAGTCTTGCGATTGAGTTGATCGGCTTTCTTGCCGACCTGGTCCATCGCTTGAATCACGCCCTTGTTCTGGGCTTCCATCGTAATGCTTACATCTGCGGCCATGGTGTCAGATTGCTAGGGTTTCGTCGTCGTCTTCCGGTTCGTCATCCAAGGACTTTGCGCGTTCCCGCCAGTTCTGTAGGTCGAGATCCATCTCGCCAAACTGCGGGTTTGTCCACTTGCGGGGAATCCCCTCGAAAACGAGGTATGCGTGAATCAGTTGAAATCCTTCCGACATGGAGATCCCCCACAAGGCTTCGTCCCGCTGAATCCCGTTGGCGAGATACAGTTGGTGGCACCAGGTGGCCAGGAAGTGCGGGTAGCATGTCGATGGTCTTCTTCTTACTTTCCCGGCGAGGTGTCTTCCTTGGCGGTGGTCGACGCCGCGTCAACAGCTCCGATTTCAGCGTTGAACCATGCCAAGAACGGTTGGGCTTCGGTGGCGTGCATTCCCTCCTCGAAAATGTCGCGGAGAGCTTCACGCGGGTCTGAAGCGGCAAGGGCGGCGACTAGTTCCGGGTCGCTCTTGTCACGGGTGCAGATAACCCACGCGATGCCATTCGCCAAAGCGGAGTCTCCTTCCGGCAGTTCGCGGGTGAGGTTCTGGATGCGGCTGAAGCGCCCGTAGGTCAGCTTGCCGTAAACAGGGTGAGGTTCGCGGAGGATTGCGTCTCCAAGTGCGTCTTGTCGTGTCATATTATTGATTGAATTGGCTGAGAATCTTCCGCTCCGTCTCCGACGAGCAGTCCGGGTGAAGGAAGGCGATGGAGTCACCCTTGCGGATCATCACAAGCTTCCGATCCTTTTTCACGGCCTCAACGATCATCTTGTGATTCCAGAGCGCCGCTTTGACGTAGGCGAACGGATGATTCGGGTTGCGAACGTGGAACTGCGAATCCCGCCAGAAGATGATGAGTTCCGCGGTCTTGTATTTCCCGCAGTTCGACACTTCGCCAATCCGCCACAAGCGAACATCGCCAGCGGCAACCGTCGCGTGATTCTCGTCGCAAGGCACGCCCATTGCGGTGAGCGCCGATACAAGGCGAATGTCGGAAGTATTGGTCCCGTGGATGAAGGATGACATTTTATTCTATTATTGGTTGTGAGGCTTACGTCGCGGCCATGAACGGCTTGAACACGCCACCGAGAGTTCTGCGCTCTTCCGTTTCGTTGCCCTTGCCCACGCTTGCGCTGGTAAGGATTACCCTCCCACCGGTGGTGTAGGTATTAAAGAATGCAGACCATGTCGGGGAGTTGGCAATAGTCAGCTGACTACCAAGCGTCCAAGTGGGGGAGCCAGAGGTGGAGAACGCGCCTTCAATCGAGAAGGTTGCGGAAGCCCCGAAGAGAGCGCCAGCAACATGATCCCCGTCAGCGTCCGCGATGTAGCGTTCCTGGACGGTGGGGTCGAAGCTGACGGACTCTGCGAAAAGCCCGGTTTCGGCGGTGAGGCCAAAGTTGATTGTTCCAATAACGGTAGCAGGCATAATTTTGGTCAGTTGGGATTGTGTGGGTCTTGTCGGGCGTATGCCGTCCAAGTGAATTTTGCACCCATTGCGCGGGATTGCATGAAAGATTCCTGTCCGGTGAGGGTCCACGAATAAATGTGGAGCTGCGGGTCGGCGGATTCCAAGAAAGTCCGCATGATCGGCTTCATTCCGATGATTTCCTCCAAGGCATCACAAAGCTCGCGGAAGTCGCCTTTGAGATCTTCCGCTTGATCGTCCTGTTGGTCGATGGTCTTGAAGATGGTTACCTCGCCAATGATGTCGTAGTTGCCCGGAAGTAGAGGAGATCGCAGATTTGCGTTGGTGGCAGCCACGATGACGCGGACGTTTTCCTCTTCGTTCTCGGCAAGCTCAATCTGCCCCGTCACGACAGGGTCGCCGGGAAGCGTGAGGTTGCCGATCACTTCGACAAGAGCCGTGGAAATTCGGTCGGTGATTGTCATGCCGCCGTTAGCATTACCTCCATGTTTTTCCGGTTTTTGTAGCGAAGCTCAAAGATGATCCGCATGGCATTCTTCGTCTGCTTGATTGCAGCATTTTGAAGGTGGTATGGGAAAGCTTCTTCAATGTATCTAACTGAAGATGAGATTTCAGCCCTGCCGTATGCACCGGTCGTCGAGACAAAAGCATTACCAATCCCTGCGCCGAAAAGATTCTGAAGGCGGCGGCATTCTTTCGGCCACACGAAGCGCCCTTCTTCCGATTTGGCTTTCGTGTAATTCCGCTGCCCGCCCTTTGTCATCAGCTTTGAGAAGGCGGCATACCAGCTTGCCTTCGCAAGTCCTGCCGTCTTCTTGCGTTTTGCTGCAAAAGCATTTCGCCTGGAGCTTTCCACAAGCGCGAGCGGCGGGGTATTGGCTGCAAGTCGCAGCGCCCCATTGCGCTTGACGGTATACTTGTTGCGAAGCGCGGCGTATGCCTCGTTGCTGGTTTTCTTCGGCACCTTCCTCATCTTTGAAACCATGACCTTAGGGTCGGGGATGGCTTCATATTTGGCCGCTTGCTCCTCGCTGGCATCAATTCCAAGTTTTGACAATGCGCGAGGCTTGCCGAAAAACGCTGCCAAGAAGGCATCCGCCTTCTCCTTTTTGTAGGCATCTTGGATCAGTTGGTATGCGCTTGCACCCCATCTTGGATCATCGGTAGATGGATACGCTTTTTTTACGTCGTCATCGATGCGTTGCAACATCGGCTCCATGGGCCATGCCTTTGCCTTCGATGACACGGGAAGCGTGTATTCCATCGCGTAGAAGCACGCCCGTTTTGCGGTCAGCGCCATGTCCTGCCCAAGGGTCTTCGCGACGTTATCGTTAAACGCCTTCACCCTTTTTTGCAATCTGGTGTCGTTGAACGTGATCATCGCTTCGCAAACTGGGATGCGTGAACCAAGAAGATTGTAGTAAAGACCTCACCGATGTCCGCATTCATCACGCGGAAACGCTCGCCTTTCGCCGTGCCGACCTTGCCGATAAGCTGTTGACGGGTGATACCGGTTCCAAGTGTTCCGCAGATCGAGGCGTCAACGTCGAGCATTGGCCCGCCATCTTCCGCCTGAGTCATCGACGAAACGCCGGACCATATACCCTTGAATGACACTCCGTTGTCCAGAACCAGCGTGTCCTCGCCCATCACCGGATCAGCGATGACAGCGCAACCGCGCATGAAGGTATCCAGTTCGGACATGCCTTGCTAATATCGCAAACGCAAAATTATTGCAAACGCAAATTACTTGCAAAGCTAAGGGGCTGAGGATTTCTCCCCAGCCCCCTACCATGAACACACCAAGAAAAACTTAGCCCATCAGGGTGGCGATGAACTCAGGCTTCCAAGCCTTGACGCCGTAGAAGGACATCAGCTTGATCTGGCTCATCCCATACCCCTTGTAGAGGCGTGCGGAGAACGACAAGCCGGTGCGCTCGTCGAACAGCGTGGCGATCTCCTCGCCAGCATCTCCACCGGGTGGCTGGGCTGGTGGACGCATCGCAAGCTCAATCGCGTTCTTGTGGAACGCGACGTTAGCGGCGTAGCTGTTACCAATGGTGACGGCTTTGTTGTCAACGATCAGGCCGCGCAGTCCAGGCTGGTTGATCACCACGCTGCCAGATGTCGCAGTGAGGCCGGTCTTGACGACGTAGGCACCGGAGCTTGGGTCGTCAGCCACGGTGATGATGTCGCCAGCCTTGAAGCCGGTGGTGTTGACCGTGCCGCCGTCAACTGTGAGGGTGGTCGAGCCGACCGCCACGTTTCCGGCGTTGATCAGGTAGCTGGCACCAGCACCCTTGGTGTGGGACTGGACGCCGGCGCTTGAGCGGATCGACAGGTTGAACAGGTTGAGCAGCTCGCCCCGGCGAAGGGTTGCGTCGGTTCCCGCGTCGCCCACGTTGGTGAGGCTGGAACGCTTGCGCAGGTTGGCGGCGGCGGCGGTGTTCAGGACGCAGGACAGCATACCATCGGACATCGGGGTGCCGTTGTCTTCAAGGATGCGGTAGAGGTCCGAAAGGACTTCAAAGTTGGAGCCGAATGGAGTCGTTCCAGCGGTTCCAACAGCGCGGCTGGAGTTCTGGTAGGCGACGGTTGCAATCGAGGCTTCCACCTGATTGATCATCTTGCGGATCGCCTGAGCGTAGAGAGCCTGCAAGGCAGCTTCAGCGCCTACCGTGTTGGCAAGTTGCGCCCACTGCTCGCCCTTGAGGGGGATGCTTGCGCCAGCGTAGAGAGAAAGCGACAGGGTTTCGGCGCTGGTCGTGATGTCAGCCGCGTCAGGCGGGGTCATCGCCGGGGTGTAGCTGGTTTCCAGCGTCGGCTCGGTGGTTCGCATCGAGATGACGGTTCCACCGGAGGATACGCCTTCAGATCCGCCGTTGACGATAACGCCTTGGGCGAAGCCGGTCGGTTCCCTTGCGACGATGTCGCGGGCTTGATAGAGGACTTCGGTCAGTCCGGTGAGTGAGATGTCGTTGGCCATAATGGTCTAGGTTTGAGAGTTGGTTATTCGGTGATTTTCCCGCCTTCGCGGATGAATGCATTTCGCTTCGGGTGAGAAAGATTGTTGAAGGAAGCGCGGGAGATTTTGGCCACCTTGGTTTCCTCTTGTTCTGCGTTTTGGGTATCGAGTGGAGGATGCCCGGAAGCGACGATGCGGTTGGTGACAAGCTTGTTGACCGCTTCCTTGATCGGGCAGTCTTCGCTTTCCTCGTCTTCAATGGCAGACTCGATAGCCTTGATCACAGACTCAGGTGCCTTCGCGGCTTCAAGCTCCTGCTTGGTTGCGTTGTGGGCATCTGCCTCGGCCTTGCAGAGAGACTCTGAGCTTTCCGCTTTAGCCTTGAACTCTTCGACCTCGTCGATTGCGGAAGCGAGCAGGTGATCTGCTTCGGTAAGCTTCGCAGTGAGGCTTTGGATTTCGGAGTCTTTGGCGATAATCTCGCCGTTGGCAAAGTCGAGCTTCGCCTGAAGCTCTCCGTTTGGAAGTAGTCGGTCGAGAATGCTCATTTCGTTAGTGCTTTGCTTTTGCAATTTATTTGCGTTTTTGTCAATCGGGGATTTTCCAACGATGGAATCGGCAAACTTGCGCTCCACCGCTTCCGCTGCACCCATCCAAGTCTCCTTCTTCATCAGTTCGCGCATCTCGTCTTTGTCCGCGCCGGTAACGCCCGCGTAGATCCCGGCGATCTCGTCGCTCATTTCGTCGAGGATCTTAGCGGCTCGCGCATGGTCGTCAGAGTTTCC
>Ga0102828_1000203_pt1 | contig 10934 bp, 8 predicted proteins | sample ColrivemetaGS541_FD_78196 | JGI IMG/M metagenome (GOLD analysis project Ga0102828, IMG submission 78196) | Estuarine microbial communities from the Columbia River estuary - Freshwater metaG S.541 | ecosystem: Environmental > Aquatic > Marine > Intertidal zone > Estuary | place: USA: Columbia...
ATGGAAAGTCATTTCTTACTTTACCATCTTTATCTTTCATAAAATAAATGTGGTCTTCCTCAATAAAGGAAAGACCCAACTCCTCTCTTTTTTTGTCTAAAATATCTCGTATTTCAACCGCAACTTTTTTTAAATCAATCATATTAATATTTCATCTTATAGTAATAGTCGTCTATCTGACCTTTTAAGTCACAGACATCTTTATCTTTGGGTAATTTTAGAATCTTTAACCTTCCGTATAAATCACCACCGTTTAATTCATTATATAGTTTTATAGCGTCGTTCCAAGCATCACCATCTAAAGCAATTGTTACAACACCCTTAGACTTATTGTATAGTGAATCGAATAACACAGAACTCATGTGTTTACCTAACATAGGGATACTATTAGGTAGAAAGAATCCGTCAAAAACACCCTCAACTAAAAATATATCCTCGTCCCAATTAATTAAATGTTCATTGAAGATGATTTTGTCTTTCTCAGCTTCAGGGTTTTTGTATTTGGCTTTGGTGTTGGGGTCCCAACTCCTTGCAATATAATACGTCAATTCTCCGTTCATACTGTACGACGGAACCACAATTCTCCCTTTGTGAGAACCTTTATCACAGAAACCAATACCATATTTTTCAATCATTTGGTCGGTTATACCTCTACTAATAAGATAGTTATATGCTTGTCTCCTAACAGGATAAATAGGGTTTGCGTCTTTGAATAAAGTGAAACTTTCAGGTAATTTTAATTTTGGTTTCTTTTTTTCAACAGGTTTGTCGTCTTCAGGTTGTAAAACCTTATAAACTTTTTTCTGTTTTTTATTCCCATATTTGTCAAATAATTTACCTAGTGGTCCTTTGGTGTTATTCACATCACCACAACTCCAACATTTAAACACGTGCTGGTGGTAGTTAATCTCTAAATTTCCTTTATGTCTCCCTTCATCGCATTCAGGACAGTCAAAGGCAATTTGACCTCTGTTCTCATAATGTTGCTTCTCATCCCCAAGAATTTCTCGGAGTAACTCAACTAATATTTCAGCATCATCAGACATCTTTTAAGTATAAGAAAATTTATTCTACTAATCAACCTTCACAAGTTTTTGGGAACCATTATATTTATTTAAGTAAAGTAATAAAATAATGCCAATTGACATAACAATAAACAATATTACAGGTTCCTCCCCATACGACATTTATGTTTGTGATAACCCCGTGAGCACTTGTGTCTATATAGATACGATAAATTCACTACCTTATCAATTTCAGGTCCCTCAAATTATGTCAAGTAACACAATTTTTAATTTGAAAGTTGTGGATAATAACGGATGTATTACCTACCAAAATTTGACAATATAAGATGGCATGTCCAAATAATATAGCTTTAAGATGTTGTAGTGATAATACTATTGTCATAAAACCTTGTTCTCCAACAATCGACGGTATCGTATGGTCAGGTTTTACTATCGGAAATGTTTATTCCGACTCAAATAGTATCTGTTGGGAGGCTGGTAATGATTTCGGTATTGAGAATCACTATAACACGACTAACACCTATTTTACGGAACTAAATTGTCTTGATTGTATTTCAAAATATGGTCCTGGTTGTGGTGAAACGATTCCGACCCCAACAGAGACTTGTAATTGTGTTTTTGTAACAGTTAATGATGAAGACTTATCCAGTGCGGTCGGTAATACCACTGCACCAGATTTAACGGTTATTGTGGATATATTAGTATGTGATGATACAACACCCACAAGTATACTTTTACCAACCGCAGGTAATTACACGTTTTGTGGTACATTAATAAGTCAACCATATTATTTTAATAACAATACTCAAACTTTTGGTTTATCATCTGCGGTTCAGTCAGTTACGACATGTACTAGTTCGGAAGACTGTACTTTTCCTGAACCAACACCAACAAGTACCCCTACATTAACACCGACTCAAACACCTACGTTAACCGCAACAAATACACCTACGTTAACCGCAACAAATACACCTACGTTAACCGCGTCGTCCGAACCAACACCAACACCTACGTTAACACCAACAAATACACCTACGTTAACACCAACAGAGACTGTTACTACAACAACAACCACATTACCACCGTCATGTGTGTGTGTCATAATTGACACTAATTTAACCGCAGGTATTACAGGTAATACTCTTTATGGTAATAATATTTTCCAAATAAGATATTACGATTGTGATGGTAATGTTGTGTTAGGTGAGATTAGTTCACCAGGGGCTTATAGTATTTGTTCAAACACCTGTCCAAATGCGGTTATTGATATTTTCTTCGCCATTGATGATGTACCATATACTATAAACACATTCCCATACGGAATACCATCAACAATTTATGGTTTTGGTATATCGACAGCATGTGACACACCTTGTTCACTCCCAAGTGATTGTCCCGGTACACCAATTAATGGTGCCGAACCAACACCAACACCAACTTCCACACCAACTTCCACACCTACTTCCACAGTAACTTCCACGCCAACACCCACAGTAACTTCCACACCAACTAACACGCCAACATTAACACCAACCGCTTCAGTACCCCCATCAAGTTGTTATACTGAGTATTGTTTATATAACACGGGTAATTCAGGTTGGGATGATGTATATATTGAAACAGGTACGTATAACTCAAAATCATATTGGGTTGGTCAGCTGAATGGTTTATTCATTTATTTCGACGACGTTAACACTCAGTGGTGTTTATCTGATTCACTGGGTGGCTCATGTTACTTATCAGGTCATTCACCTTGTTATGAACCATGTCCAGACATTTCCAATAATCACTTTGTACCAGGTCCGTGTCCAACACCAACACCTACCCCAACCGCACCATGTAATATAGATTACGATATTGTATTTGGGTGTGATACAGGTACTGGTTCAACGCCAACACCAACACCAACATTAAGTTCTACCCCAACATTAACTCCAACACCAACAAATATTTGTTCATCAGTTAGTGTTGATGCAACCATTACGGTTACAACACCTACACCAACACCAACACCAACTCAAACTCCAACACCATCGGCACCAGTTGTTAGACCGTGTAATTTTACAGGTGACGTTACATTCAACACATTGGATGACTTAATGGTTTGTCCTCAGAGTAAACAATTCCAAGATTGTTTCAATGGAACAATGTATTATTCAACAGGGGTTATTACAACACCAAGTGGTGATACGTTAGAACAATTTATGGTGTTTGAAGCATTAATTGATGGTGTTTCTAAATGTGTTTCTTATGTTGGTGATAATAACGAAATTATCGGTATCAATGTAATTGAATTACGTCAAGGTCCGTTTGGTTACTCTAATTTGGGTGATTGTTTAACATGTTCTACAGTTGACCAACCAACGCCAACGATGACACCAACGTTGACCGCAACCCCATCTATGACACCAACAAGAACTTTAACACCAACACCTTCAAGTGGCTCAACTCAAATATATTATGTGTTTAAGAAGTGTGGTAATAATAACGATTATGTTATTCAAACATTACCATTAATTTCTGTTAATACTGGTATGTCATTCTTAAATAATAACGACTCATCTTGTTGGTCTTATTTATATCAAAGTATCGGAGTTCCACCATTAAACCCATCGTTTAATATCATTAACTACTCAGGTAATTTCTTCACATCAATAGGTGATACTATATATAACGATTGTGATTCTTGTGTTAGCGCTCAAACAACCACTCCAACCACCACTACTACAGTTCAACCAATAACTTGTAATATCCCTTATATACATTATAAAATTAATTCATGTGCCAGAACAACAGGTTATATTAAGGTTAATGGTATTATCCAATATAGTTTTGTAGCAACTACACCTGTAAACGCTTACTCAGGAACTTTGTCTGTAACAACAGGTGATATTGTAGAGATTAATTTAACTTGTTTAGCACCTAACAATACATGTCCTGATACAATGTCTCAGGGTAGTTTAGTAGTTACACCTGTTGGTGGTTCATATACCGCAGAATACTTTAGTACACCTGTTATCAGTCAAACGTTTACTGTTGATAGTTCTTGGTGTACACCGGGTAATTCAATCACTCTACAAAGTAATTCTATAGGTTTATAATCAAACCTTTATATAAAAAAAAATATCGTCTAAAAAGACGATATTCATTATTATCGGTTATTTAAACGATATTACCAAATTTCATTTAATTTCATATGACCTAGCACACAACAGTAAGCATCTGTTTGGTCGAAGTTTTCTTTTTTCAAAGTATTGTTCTTAGTATAATGCCATTGGATTTGTGGTTCTCTTTTTGCAACCAATTCCCAAATAATCATTTTCTTATCACAATCTTTAGGTAACCCACCAAATAAAACAAACTTATTTTTATCATTCTGTTGTACTAAGTGAGGGAACGCATGTCTTCTTGAATTATAGGTTGAGATAAACTCAGGAACCACACCTAAAATATCATAAACCTCTTTACAAATAAGTGTGTTAAACCTCATCAACGTACTAATAGTGTAAACATTATTAGAGTTTAATAATGGTTCTTCAATAATAACTTTAGTGATACCTAAATCTTTATACCCTAATAATTTGGTTCTAAAAATTTCACTTTTAAGTAATAATTCTTTTATTTTGTTTTCTTCCTTTGGTTTAGGTACTGGTGAGATATGACTCAATTCCAATAATTGTTTTGTTTGAATGTCGAATAATGCCCATCCAATTGTTTTCGTCGAAACATCTAATCCTAATACTTTAGGGCTTTCTTTAAATTTTTTACTCATAAATTATATCTTAGAAATCAAATTTTATCAAGAACTGTTGTATACCTTGTCTTACAACAGGAGACTGTAACTTAGATACAATCATAAGATTCTTATCAGAATCGTAAAGACCTATCTCAGTAATATACGGTGTTAAGGTTTTGTCCCACGTTGGGTTTGAACTATTTTGGAATTCTGCTTGACCCAAATTAACCTTATATCTCATCTCATATATTGTCGCTTGGATATCGGTTTCAATATTACCGTAGAAATAATACTCGTCACCAAAATTAAGTTGTGGTGTTGTTACATTATTTTGTGTTAAATCGATATAATCACTTAAATCGTAGTAATTAGCATTATCATACATGTCTTGTGTAATAACAAACGTAGACCCCGTTAAAGCGTCTTGTGTGATGTATCCATTAACAGTTGACGCACTAATAACATCTGTCATATCAATAATTTTCCATTCATCAGCATCAGGTCTTATGTCACCAGTAACTTTTTGACAGATAATTTCAAACTTATCCGCAAAATATCCGTTAGGTATATTACATGTTGTCGGACATAATGTTGTTGTCGTAGTCGTAGTACCTGTGCTTGGTGGTGTAACTAAACATCCAAACTCAGCACCGAATCTAACCCCCACGTTTTGTGAAGTAATTGGTTGGCAATCAATGTTCGGTCCCTGAATCTTTTGGTAATAATTACAATGTAATGAGTTTGTGAATGATTGGGTATTACTTAAACGATAAGTAACATACAAATACTCAGTAGTTGCTGATAACATACCAATAACCGATTCCTCACTCGTATTACAAGTGTTAGGTGTTACCAATGTTAATTTAGGTGCCGGTAATGTCCAGTTTCTATTTGATTTGTAAGACAATGATGCAACGATTTCTTCGTCATCAAATATAATGATTTGAGAGTCAGGGAATACTTTACCCACACGGTTAGGAATACCATTATCGTTAGGGTTATTATCCCATAAATGATAATACCTTAAACCAGGGTTATTCATATCAGTATTCTTGGTTGATTTAATGTATTGAACTTGGAATAAGTTATATTCTTCAAATTCAGGTGGGTCAACCCAAAATGTTTGTCCATTACAACAGTTAGGGTTCTTATGCCACATTAACCAAGGAAGGTGTATTCTAAAGTTTCTTGCTTGTCCTGTTGTGTCCGCAATATTTTGATAAGGTTCAAATGCAAATTTCTCACCATAGAAGAAGTCAATTGTGTTATTGGTGTAATGTACAATAGCAATCGTTTTTTGGTCTCTTGGTTCAACAATAACTTTCTCATCGAATGAGTTGAAGTAGTAGGTTGCACTTGTGTCGGTCTGTCCACTGTTGGACATATAACCAAAATATTCTTTAGAACCGATAAACGACGCGGAACCAAATTGGTCATACCCTTTATATGTATTATTATACAATCCTGCAGGGTTTTCTGACCATGGAATATTCATATTCCAAACATTCACATTAAATTCGTCAGTATAACAAAGTGATTCATAATTAATAACGTCACGATTCCAATGTTGCCAAGGTGTTACAGAATCATAAAGTGATGTCATATTTGGTGGGTAAATCAACACTCTAGCCAAACAATCTGAACCTAACGTTGAGAAGTCAGGTGTTGCTCTATCTAAAGTATAAACATCTAAACAGATATCCACAATACGATACGTCATCATTGAATAACAACTATACGTCGACATAACACATTGGTCAGGCTGAGGTGTTGGACAAGGATTTGTAGGTTCTGGTGGACAACAAGTGGCGGATGGTGTTGCTGACGGTGTTACTGTTACACAAGGTAAATCGTTTGTTGCCGATGGTGTAGGTGTTGGTGTTGTGTGACCATTAGATGCGGTCATTGTCATAGTTGGTGTAGGTGTAGGTGTTGGTGGTGTAATACAAGAACAATTATGTGAACCGTGTCCATCATAATAAATTGTGATTAAATCACCAACCGCAGGAAGTCTAACAATGTCAGTATTACAACCTGAGTAAACCAATTTAACGGTGTTACCACCATTCAAGGTTGACATATCAACAACATAATTAGAATTAATCACATATTGGTCGTTAGTCCACGCACTCCAATTAATCGTAGTTGCTGTTGTGTCACCAGTGAAAAACCCTCTCATAGCCGCTCTGTTATATACAGGACTGACTATTGAATCCATAAAAGGTATACCATAGGTATTACCACTTACTCCGTCAACATAATAAGGATATTTTACATATTGTTTGTTTGATTGTGGTGAACCAGCAGAATTTTGTGAATTAAAACTTGGTTCTAAAACAAATGTGTTGGCTTGATTGTACGATGAAGGTAATGAGTTATATGAAACCTCACCGTCCCCGATTTGAAAGTATGAAATATTGAACGTGCCCTGAGATAACTTCTGTCTCGCAGTGTCTGTCAATCTTGTGTTAATTAACCCCGAAGTGTTCTTTAAAATATAACCCATGTTTATAAATATTCTTTATTTAAATTTTATTAACCCCAATAATAACTGAACAACAATTACACCCACTTAAAGTAGCACTGTCAACTAAATATTGTTCGGTCGCTTGGCCAATTAGACAATCTTGAATTGCTTTCTGAATTGCGGTGGTTGTATTAAATACCAACGTATCAGAACTTGTAATTGTAATGTTATTCCAATTCTCAGTGAAACTTGTGATATACATCGTTTGATTTTGACAACCCGGTATTGGGTTTGGTGATGTTGACCCAGAGCCTGTTGAATTGGTTAATGTTTGGGGTGAACCGTTTTTATTTAGTATTGTATTAGTTGTTATCTGAGCCGAGACTGGTGATGTTGAAGCGCTAAAATTATTTATGTGCGACAAGTTCAATGTTAAACTAACGCCTTGTGGTAATGTTGGTGTAACATTAACCGTTGTGGTATATTGTTTTGTTAATTGTGTTTGAGTGTTAGTAACAATTGACTCGGTTGTATTTAATGTGACCGTATATGTAACAGGTTGTTCTATACTTGTTAAAATAACACCTACACCATAAGTTTCTCCTGTACTATCCATTACAATAACAGTATAACTACCTTCACACAGGTTATTAAATAGTGTTTTATTTTGATTCCATGTAACACCGTTATCGATTGAGAATGAGTAAGGTGGAATACCACCTGAAGGTAATACCGTAATAGAGCCGTCACATTCACAACTTGGTCTGTTAACAGATGTTATTAAAGATAGAATTTCTGCAGGGGTCGTAGTACTACAATTACCTGAATATGATATTAAATTACCTAAACCACCACCAACAGTATACCATCCAGATAATGGTGGGTAAGATGATGCGTTTAAAATAGTATACGACAATGTACCACCACTAATATACCATTTATTTACACTTGTGTTGAAGTATGCAAAATATGTTGTATCGTCCGAAATCCAAGATTGGTATCCTTCATACAAACCATTACTATTAAAATGTACTAAAGTGTCTGCATCAATCTGTAAACAAAAATTATAAGTTTTTTGAGTGTCTTGTACGGGTATCATTTGATTAGTACCACATAGTTGATTATACACAATAATATTATAAGTTCCATCAGGAACTGTTACTGAAACCCCATTTACCATTTGACTTAAAGTTAAGTCAGTTGCAGGAAAATAATCTAAATAAGTTAAGGCGATATTATTAGGGTCAACGATGTCGTAATATATGGTATATGGACCTGGTGACGTTCCTCCTGTGATTATTATGTTATAATATTGATACATCTTATTCTTGGCAATTATCTATCCCTTTATTAGTTATTTCAATGAAAGAAGGTGCACTCACATATCCTTCACACGCACAAACCGAGAAGAAGTAACCCGTGAAAGTTGTATCGTATTCTGCGTACGGTGCCCAACAATAACGTGTGGTTACTGTTACAGGACCTGAAGTTTCATATAATGGGTTAACAAACTGATATCTAACACAATTACAACTACCAACAAATGATGTTGATGTCGGTGTCGGTGTTGGCGTAAGTGTTCTAGTTAAAGTAGGCGTTTGAGTCGGTGTTAACGTAGGGCTTAAAGTACGGGTCATCGTTGGTGTTTGGGTTGCACCGATGGTTGCCGTTGGTGTTGGGGTGGTTGTTGGTGTTTGAGTAGGACTAGGTGTTAAAGTTCTTGTTAATGTTGGTGTCGGTGTTGGTTCGACCACAAAATTCTGAACATAAGCACTAAAAGAACAATCAACTTCAACACTTAACTCACAAGTTGTCTCAACACTAAAATCACCATAATAATCAATAACCGTCACAGAATATTCACCAACACTTAAGTTTTGGATTGCGGGTGAAATATTACCATTACTCCATATGATTGTGTAAGGTGGTGTTCCCCCTGTAATTGAAACGGTCATTTGCCCGTCACTGGCGGTTGGTGTAGATGGGTTTACACCAATACACTCAATCACCATAGGAAATATAGTGATTACGTTACATTCGTTTTGAAGTGAGTCTCCCATCGTATTATTTTATACTATAAATAATCAGATTATTGTTTTTTGATAATTTCCTTCATTATCTCTATATATTTTTTTGTAGAACTATTCTCTTCGATATAATCAAAAAAGGTTTCATCCCCCCTTAATTTATCCAATGGGTTAACAGTAATGAAATCACCCTTATAGAATTTCTTAGTCTTTAGATTATCGGTAACACCTGCCATATGTAATATTGGTCGTTGTTCATAAACCCTAATATCATCAGTTGCCCAAGAAAAATCTAAATCTTTAGTTACTTTAGTTTCTTTACCAAAATACCATAAATTCCACAATAAAGCCCACATCTCAGCGGTCCAAAATTGTATCTGACCCGGATTAATAGGGAACCTTTTTTGATAATCCAACATTTGGTTATATAATGGGAGGCAGTCCATATAAATCTTTTCCCATATCATCCAATCAGTATTTTTGATGATATACTGACCGCCACCCGAATTTTCTTGATTACATTCTACACACTCAGGTGTAACCCCAACAACATCACACATCTCTTGTAAAAGTTGTCCTTTTTCAGACGTTGGGTGTTTTGTTTCATATCGGTTACAACAATCCATAATGTAGTTATACCCAATGTACCCAATAGTATCGGACAGATAACAAATCTTGTCGTTTAACATAGATTCAAAATCAGGTAATTCTCTAAACACAATGTCAGAATCGTGTAAGAAAAAACATTCACCATATTGTGGAAATTCTTTTAACCACTGATAAACTAAAAATGGTTTAATACTTGGGATATAATTTTTAAATTCTCTACTATCTAAATAATGGTGAACATTTACACCTAATTCTTTTATTGATAAAGATTCTTCGGTTGGTTTAGTATTACCATTTGCCATTCCAAATAAAACATGAATATTATTAGGGTTAATACCCTTTTCAATAAAATTGTGAATATATATTCTAACTTGCCAATGAAAATAAGGCACGTCAGGCTGAGAACTTACAAATAATAATTTATCCATGTTTATCTTAAATATAATCGAGGTCTTCACTTAATAAATGGTGTTTTAGGACATATTTATAGTATATGAAACTATTGAAGACGATAACAAGGGTTGTTTTAGAATCACAAGAATCTTATGAATTGGCTTGCGAAAAAGGGGTCAACGAAAAAGAGCTTGAGCGTCTAGAAAAAAACTATACTGAGTCACTAAAACTCATGAGACTTTACGAAGGTTTATCTAATAAAAAAACTGAAAAGAAATCTTAACTTATTGGTAAATAAGTTGGGGTTGGGGTCGTTGTTGGGGTTTTAGTAACTGTCGGTGTTGGTGTTAACCCACATTGAATGTCAGCATCATATACAATATTACAACCTAATGAAGGTGTAGGTGTTGGTGTAACATTACAAGCCACACAAGAAATATCATAATTAATCTTTAAATTAAGTTCAATTTGAGTGTCTGATAATGACACCTCAGAATTACAATCAGAAAGTATTTTAATACTATTGGTCTCTGAATCAATAATTACAGAACCAATACCAGGAAATGATGTTAATAAATCATCAATTGCATCATAATATTGATTATCAGATGGGAACTCACTTAATGTTGTACCAGTATAAAATGGTAATCCCATGTATGTTGTTCCGACAATGGCAG
>Ga0102828_1000205_pt1 | contig 10879 bp, 8 predicted proteins | sample ColrivemetaGS541_FD_78196 | JGI IMG/M metagenome (GOLD analysis project Ga0102828, IMG submission 78196) | Estuarine microbial communities from the Columbia River estuary - Freshwater metaG S.541 | ecosystem: Environmental > Aquatic > Marine > Intertidal zone > Estuary | place: USA: Columbia...
ATCTTTTTGATTATCTTTTTGATTATCTTTTTGATTATCTTTTTGATTATCTTTTTGATTATCTTTTTTTGGAAAAGTTTCATCATTTTGAGTATCGTACAAATCAAAGTCGCTCATGACATCATCATTAGCTTGTACATTAAGATCAACGTCTGAATCAGTTTCGTTATTTTTAACATCTGAAGTTTTAATCTTTAGCTTTTTTTTCAGTCTCTTTTTATTATCGTTTTTATTAAACATACCAGAATAATTAATAGCTCCAAGTTGTGACAAAAACATAGAAGATACATAAATCCAGTATAAATCATCTTTTGAAGGTAAGGTTACATCATCGGATACGTGTTCTAAAGTACATATAAAATATTCTTTTAATTGTTCTACATATACAATTTCTCCTTTTTTATAAAAAATATTAGAATTCCAATATCCAACATACATATTACTAAAACTACTTGAAATGAAAATATTATTATACATTTTCATTTTTTTTTTAAATTGAAATTTAACTATTTAGGTGGGTGACACTTATCATTTATTTCAAATCCATAGTTAACCAATAAAGTAGCAATATAAGGGGCTGTTTCTGGTTTATCAAATGAAAGATTATATGGTAATCCAGCTGCATAAGCCAATTTCATCACTAGTTCTTTAGAGCTTTTAGTGTTGGCTTTTAATAAAAGTTCTTGAAAAGAATATTGTACAGAATTTTGCAATTTTGATCGATCTCCTTCAAACATTTTATACAAATCATCCATAGTTACACTTTCACAACCAGGATATAACATAGTTTTTGGTTCCAACATTTTAGCACCTGATCCTTTGTATTCTGACGAATAATTAGTAAATGATTCAAATATACCTCGTCCTGAAATAACATTCATACCAAGAACATAAATAACAGCCAATATAATTGCTAGTTGAATATCCTTTTCACTAATGTAAATAATAAAGAAGATCAATATAATTTTGACAAATGTATTTTTAAACAATGTTTCAATATATTTTGGTGATTTAGGTGCAATTTGCGCACCATATAGAGCAAGTGAAATCTTTAAAACTGCCATTATATATGGGCTTGACAATGGATAAGCTAAACTACTCTCTAAAAATTGCGTGGATTGACGAATGTATTCCATAATTATTTATATTATACATAAATAAAAAAAAAATAAGATTTATTAAAATTAAAACTAAATGTATTTGTTTAAACTGATATATAATTTTACTAATACTATTTATGGAAACTATACAATATAGTTTAAAAAACAAAACTGACTATAGTATTGATATAGGTCAAGCGCTAAAATATACTCAAACAAAACAAAACCAAAAAAATAATAAAAATACAATACAAAATAATTTAGTTATAGAAGAATCAAAAAGAAGTGACGATAATAAAAATGCAATTTTTGACAAAGCTTGTCTAGATATATATGGTAATCGCACGTGTATTCTTTTTGAAATTTCAAAAGATATATTTCAATTAAGATTTTTAGATAATACCAAGAATAAAATAGTAAATAAACAAGAATTTTATATACAAATTCCAAGTCTTCTAGAAAAATCATATACAGTTATAGTAGTTGAAAAGATAGAAGACTTAAATATGGAGATTGTAGCTATTCATTCTCCGCCAAATAATACAAGTGATGTTAAAAATATAATAACACCATCTTTCTCATAAGATTAAATAACACCATCTTTCTCATAAGATTACATTCATTTTAATTTAATTTAAAAGTAAGTTAAATTAATTAATAACTTGGTATAAATGCCACATGATATGATTGATGAGTATTTTGAAATTTATAAAAACAGTGTAGAAGAATATGGAGAAAAAACTTGTGTGTTTTATGCTTGTGGAAGTTTTTATGAAGTATACAAAATTGAAAACAATCAAGAAACGATTGGAAATGCAGATATTATATCTGAAATAATTCGTTGTGATTTTTCAAATAAAAATAAATCTAAAAGATCAGAGTGTGGTAGTACTAGAGCCTTTCCAGACTTTTGTGGATTTGGCATACCTTATTTACAGAAATATTTAACACCATTATTAGAAAACAACTATACTGTTGTAATAGTTGATCAATTAGAATCAAGTAATGAAAAACGGGGTAAATTAGTAAAGAGAGGGGTTGTTGCAGTTCACTCACCTTGTTTAAAATCACCAGATTTCGAGACATTTAACGATACGGAAACAAATTTATTAGGTATTACATTAGAAATTGTTTTATCAAAGCAAAATAAAAATGTATTAATATATTCAGTGTGTAGTATTAACAATACAACTAATACTATAGATATTACAGAAAACATTAGCGAATTCAAAAGTACTGAATTTCGTAGTTGTTTAGATGATATGGGCAAAATTTTATCTAGATACAACTCTAGGGAAATTAGAATATTTTTTATAAATGATGCTGCTGCTGCTGACACATCTGACTACGACAAATACATCAATACTCTTGCAAAATATTTTGATGACCAATCATCTCTTGATAATTACACATATAAAATACAATCAGTCGATAATCATAAATACAAAGATTATAGTAAAATATCTTATCAAAATGAATATTTCAAAAGAATTTACAAACACATTGACTTTGGTTTAGTAGAACCATTAGAATATCTTGATTTACATGATAAACATTTGTCTTCATTAAATTTCATGTTATTATTAGATTTTATTGCTAAACACGATTTGAAATATATAAACAATCTTAAACTTCCTAATATTATAAATCGTGATAATAACTTATCACTTGAATTAAATACAATTCACCAGTTAAATATATTACCAAATAGAACAATAACTAATAATAAAATAACAAGCGTATTTGATGTTGTAAATTATACAAATACAGCAATTGGAAAACGGCATTTAAGAAGTTTACTAACCAAGCCATTATTAAAAGTTGATGATATTCAATTTAGATATGACTTGAGTAATTGTATACAAGCATTAGACGATGATGATTTTAAAATTTTAGACAAGTCATTGTTACAAACTATTGATTTTGATAGACTACATAGAAAAATGGGTTTGGAAGCCTTACATCCATATGAATTTGATAAATTACATACAAGTTATATAAACATTAGCAAATTATTTGATTTTATAAAGGGTCGTGGTATTTTATCAAAATTATTACCAACAGATCAAGATTTAAAAGATTTTTTTGAATATATTCAAGGTTATACTGCGACATTTAATCTAACTGATATGAGACGTATGGGGTTAAATACACCTAGAGAAGAATTTGTCAGTTTTTTTAATGATAATGTAATATCCGAACTAGATAAAATCAAATGTGATATTACAACTCTAGAAAAAGATTTAGAAACGATAAGGGGAACATATGATAATATAATAGTAAATGAAAAGGGTAATAAATCGTCTACTCAAACTGTAAAATTAGGATTTACTGATAACGATGGTTATTTTTTTACTTGTACAAAAATTAGATATCAAAAATTAGTTAAGGAATGCAAAGGTATCCATTTTGAAACAAGACAAACGAGTAATATGTGTAAATTCACAACTGATGATTCTAATAAATTATCAGATAAACTAATTACAACAAGAGACTTGCTTGTAAAACGTGTAAAACTTCATTATATAACACAATTGAAAAATTATTATCAAAAATACAATGGATTATTTGAAAAATTATCAAAATTTATAGAATTACTAGATGTATCTGTAAGTAATGTAAAGTGTGCACGTAAAAATAACTATTGTGAACCAACTATAACCATATCAAAAACTAGTAATTTTATAGCAACTGCTTTAAGACATCCTATAATAGAATTAATAAACAATGATACAGAATATATACCCAATGACGTATCATTAACAGATAAATGTGGTGGGATGTTAGTATATGGTCTTAACAGTAGTGGAAAATCTAGTTTACTAAGATCTGTAGGGATTTGCATTGTTTTAGCACAATCTGGTTTGTATGTTCCTTGTAAAAGTTTTAGTTATACACCATTCAATACCGTCATTTCCCAAGTTGATTTAAGTGATAATTTATTTGCAAATAAAAGTAGTTTTACTAGCGAAATGTGTGGATTGCAACGTATATTATCTTGCAGTAGTAAGAATACTATGGTATTATCCGATGAATTATGTAGAGGTACAGAGGTTAATAGTAGTTGTGCTATAGTAGCAACTACTTTGTTACATCTTATGAAAACCAATACAAAATTCTTCTTTACAACTCATTTACATAATCTAGTTAATGTACAACAACTTAATAAAACATATATAAATACGTGTCATATTAGCGTTGATACAAAACCAGATGGTACTATAGTTTTTGAAAGAACTTTACAACCAGGGTCAGGTAGTGATTTATACGGATTAGAAGTTTGCAAATCAATTATTCAAAATAGTGAATTTATAGATATGGCATTCGATATTAGAAATGATATAATGTCAAATGCAACAAATGTTATAGATAAAGGTAGAAGTAGATATAACAAAAAAAAAATAGTAGATCATTGTCAGGTTTGCAATCATAAACCAAAACGAGGTGAAGTACCATTAGATACCCATCATATTAATGAACAAAAAAACTGCGATGATCGTGGTTTTGTCAATGACAAACATTTTCATAAAAATAATACCTATAATTTGGTAAGTTTATGTAAGGGGTGTCATCAAAAAATTGACACTGGCGAATTAGTAATTACTGGATATAAATCAAGCACATCTGGTAAGTTTTTAGACTACAATTTAAATTAATATTACTTCCTAAAGTACCTAACTTCTTCTTTAATTACCAAGTTCATCTTCTAATATTTAAAAACAAAAATTATTAATAAATAATAATGACAATAACTTATTATTTATTTTTAGATAAAGAATTCTGTATACAAAATGTTTTCGAAAACTTACAATTAGCTATATTAGAACCAGGTATTGTATACAAAGAAATTAAAGAACATTCTATATTACCACCTTATATAGAAATAGTATCAATATATAAAGACCAATATTTATTAGAAAAAGTTACAGAAGAATTAATAGATATGGGCTATGATAAACCTTTAAAAATTCTAAAACCACTCGTTGATTAAATTTAACGGTCTTCAAATACTGGATTATACAAATATTTACACGGATCATTTATTCTAAATGGAACAATAATACAATTATAATGAGTTATTTTTTGCCCATTTTGCTTCGCCCCTTCAATACTATCAAATATACCTAATGGATTCTGAGTTTCCTTTTCAATGACAAGATAGACTGTAGATTTTTTATTACATCTATTATTTCGTGTGCAACTTTTTACTTGTGGAATGGGTTGTGTTTCTAGTTGTTCTGGATTTGGTTGCTCTGGTTTCTTAGTTTTAGAGCCAGTAAGATATTTTATTAAACTATACATATTAATACTATAGTTTAATAAAATATATATTTCAATTTATTTATTTAATTCGTATATTTTCTCTTTGATAAGTTCTTTATTTTCTTTTCATTTTTTGATTTGATTTTTTTGATTTAATTTTTTGGTTTGATTTTTTTGATTTAATTGATAGGAATACATTGGATAATCTTATATTTCGCAACTTCAACATTTGATTCTTTTCCACAAATCTTAATCTTACGCATCATTCCAAAACGCTTATCGAAAATTTTAATTGTCGCACCAGACTCTCGTCTGATTTTTGAAATAATATCACCTCTCTTGCCAATAACTTTTCCAATATCCTTATTGTCAATCATTATCTCAATTTCTGAATTATCTGATTGAATAGACACAATAGACTCTTCGGATACAATAGACGATGTTTCAAATGAATCGGATCTGTAAGGAGAAGACAGACAATCAATAAGCAATTCATAACGCTTATTGTCTTCTTCAGTCATTTTCTTAGAAGAAAAAATTGGCGGAAAGTAATATTCAAAAGGCGAAGACATTCTTGATACAATTTTATATAATTTTATATAAAATTCAATTTTTAATTTAAATGACGTTTAACGGACGTGGACTTGCAGATATTTTTATGTATTTACCACTTGTGATCTTTATACAAGCTAATTAATTTATCTTCAAATTCGTTTGTAAATCCTGAATAATCACAAATTGGTCCTTTGACAAAAGCATCTCTAACTCTGCTTCTTAAACCACTTAATGACTTGAAATTATTAGCATACCAAACTGCTCGTTCAATGTATGCTTCTTGTGAATCTGTTACAAATTCATCTAATCCACAATTTTTCATTAAACTAGTTGTAACATTTTGAGAATGATAATGTCTTACTTTATCAAAAAGTGTAAGAACAGGGACACCCATCATTAAACTTTCACAACTCGTAGTAGTTCCCGAATAAGGGAATGTATCTAATGAAATATCCATTTTGTTATAATCTGGTAAATGTTCACTATAAGTATCTGAATAAGGCATAATAATAACTCTATCTAATACGGATTTATCCTTGAATCTATCTAAAAACTTTTCTCTTAATTTTGGTGTCAAAAATTCTTTTGTTTTAACTGCAAATCTAGCAGTTGGAGCCCTTTGTAATATCTTTTCCCACACACTTACTACCATCTCATTAATCTTGTTAAATCTATTAAATGACCCAAATGTAATATAATCATTTTTAATACACAACTGTTCTTCATCAATAGCTGGAATATCATTGATACCCATACTTGGAGTATATGCCAAGAAACACTTATCCATAAATACTAGTTTCTCTTGGTAATATTTTTGACTCTTATTACTATCACAAAATTTATCAGTAATTCTATAATCCATCGATTTAATACCACTCGAGTTTGGATAACCACAATAACTAATTTGAATAGGAGCAGGCTTTAAAACAAATGTATCCAATCTATTATCACCTGTATGTGCTGATAAATCAAACAAAATATCAACTCTATCTTGTTGAATCTTGTGTTTAAAATCTTCATTTGACATATTCTTGACAACAGCCCATTTACATCTAGGAAATAAATCTTCTAATTTTACAACCTTTTGTGAATAACATGTAACATCAAATAAATCATAATTAATATGACGTAGTATACTATGTAAGAAATAACTAACTGGATGACAAATAAAATCACCTGATACAAATCCAATATGAATCTTTGTTCCACGTTTAATTAAATCCGTCTTTGATTCACATGTAATAATATCCATTTTAACTTTATAATCAGGACAAGATACCTTGTAATCATCTATTACAACTGGATAAATTTTATTAATTGCTTTGTGAATTCTAGAAATATACATTGGATCTTCAATTAAATGAGAAATATAATTAGAATCCAACAATTTATTTTGATACGCCAATGATAATCTAGGTTTATACTTTAATGCCTTGTTATACCCATCAATTGCACCTATAAAATCACATTCGTAACATTTTGCTAAACCCATATTCATATACATACTAGCAATCAACATTTCTTTATCAACTGAAATATGAGCTTGCTTGTAATTTTCAATACCACGCATATAATGCTCGATTGCCTTGTCTGTAAATCGAAGTTCAGTATAAACAACACCTATTTGATTATTTACATCAGGATCATTAGGATCAATTTCATAAGCCAATTTGAAATAATACATTGCAGTTTCTCTATCTTGAATAGTAAAATAAACACTACCTAAACCATTTAAACATTTAATCTTGAATTGCCTTAAAATCAACGATTGATGATCATCCTTTTCATTTCGCATAACCAAATCGATTAATCCAATCGCTAATTTATAATGATAAACACTACTGTCTAATTTATTTGCCCTATGATACATAAACCCAAAGTTGTAATGCAACTGATAATCACATGGATCAACTATCAAAATCTGATTCAATAATACTAAATTTTCTTCAGCATTTGGATTAAAAATTGTCAAATATAAAAACACTAGCTTAAACATCTCCATTGCACGTTTATTAAATGGATCTAGACCAAGAACCTTTCGTAAATGAGCAACTGCCATATATAAAGTATTACGCTCCTTTTCATCAAATCCATTTCTATTCATATGCAATCCAACTGTTCGTACCAACAATTCTGCACTAATATAATATGTTGTGCAAATTTCAGATTTATGTCTATATGAAACAAATGGATTAATATTATCTAAATATCTAATACATTTACCTGACAACTGTATACATTTCATATATAATTCATTATCCGTCTTTTGTTCTTTTGCTAAAATTTCCTGAGCATTATTATAAACGGATGTCAACTGTTGATATTCACTTAAAAATTCATCAATAGAATTAACCTTTTCAACTTCACTCATTTTACTTTTAATAACATTAAAGTTTTAAATTAACATTTTTTAACGTAAACTAAAAAATATTACTTTCTAATTCCTATATAATATCAAAAAAAATTATTTTTAAGTGAATACCTATTTAAAAACAAACTGAATATAATACAAAGTAGTATATTAATATGGAAGGTAATAAAGACGACGAAGGAATTCGTTTAAAACGTCTAAGAAATCGAGTAAAAACACTTCAAAAGAAACCACAACCTGAACAAAGGACACCAGAATGGTTTGCTGCTAGACATACTCGTGTAACAGCAAGTGAAGCTGCTAGTTGTTTATTCAAGTCGAAACGTACTTGTGAAGAATATGTAAAAGCATTTGATATCAAGGCTTTCAAGTATAAAGACACTGAAGGCTTAAACCATTACGAAACACGAGAAGATTATATTATTAAGAAATGCGCAGCATTTTATGGTGAAAATGTTTTTAAAGACTCCATTTATACTTTGTGGGGTAAAAAATACGAAGAAGTAGCAAATAGGTTATATTGTCAATTAAATAATACAACTGTTATAGAATTTGGCTTGTTATTACATCCTCGTTTGAAATGGCTAGCTGCAAGTCCTGATGGTATTACACCAGATGGTATTATGTTGGAAATCAAATGCCCTAAAAGTCGTAAAATAAATGAAAATGAAGTGCCAATACACTACTGGGTCCAGACACAGATACAACTGGAATCGACAGACCTTGATTTTTGCGATTTTTTTGAATGTGAAATAGAGGAAATAGATTCGGAACAAGGATTTATTGAAAAACAGATAGTTGGAAAAACAGCAAAGGGTATACTTTTACAGATTGCAAATAGTGGTCGTGATCCAAAGTTTATTTATCCACCAATTTCAATTGTAGAAACTGACCAATATATAGATTGGAAAAACAAATTGATTAGTGAAGATCCTAGCTTAATTCCTACTTATTACTTTGTTACAAAATATAACAATCAAAGAGTTGCAAGAAGTAAAATTTGGTTTGCAAATGTAAAAGATGATATAAAAAATGCATGGAACACAATTATGCATTTACAAGCTAGCGAAGAAAATTTTATTAAATACAAACAATCAATACATCTTATAAAAAGCAAATCGTATTTTGATTTATATAATAAAACAACTTGCGAAATAGAAGATGATATTTCTTCATTCATATTTGAAACAAATGACAACAATAACGACAATAATGATGTAGTGGATTTACAAAAAAACGATGATGTTGAAATGATTACAGATATACCATCTGAAAAAATTAAACCACAAAATGCTACAGTTTGTTTAATTGATGATTAAAAAGTTTAATAATTAAATTATTTTTATATATAATTATTATATAATGACCAAATCTACTCCAAAATTTTATATAAGTCCTATAAGCGGTAGATTAATTAAATCTGATGCAAAAACATACGAAAATCTTAAACAACGTCGTTTTAATATTGATAAAGATCCTTGTTTGTATAATGTAAAATCTGCTCATAAATGTTTAAATAAATTGTTACGTTTATATCCTGATATAATACATCCTTCATCTAATTTTATAAATATTCCAAAAACATATAAACATGGAAGTGTTAGGGCTTTTATAAAAGATGAAAACAAAGTTGTAGGATACGTTGATAAATTTGGTAAAAAACATCGTTTATATAAAGCAATACATACAAAAAGAAAAATACCAGTTGTACATGATGGGTTTAATGTATTAGCTGATATTATACAAAAGCAAGATAAGATTTCTGAAAAAGATCAAAAAATTATAGAGAAACAAATAACAAAAAGTGAACCACTACAAGAATCTGAAAATATCAATATTATATTTAACCCAATGCAAAATGATTTTATACCAATTAAAACAATATTACAAGACGATGAAAAAAAAGAAATTATTAACACTATTAATAAAGAATTAATACCAACACGACTTCCACCCATCACAATATTTTCTAATATATCAGGTATTATCAAAGAATATGATACTATTGTTGGTGTAATCAACAAGGATAATGTTATTCAAAAATTTCCTGAACCAATACGAATTATAGATGAACATCCACAAAAACCAATTCCCGGTCCACCTGGTCCACAAGGCGAACGAGGCGAACGTGGTGAACAAGGACTTCAAGGACCACAAGGTGAACGTGGTGAACGTGGTGAACGTGGTGAACGTGGGGAACAAGGCGAACGAGGTGCTCAAGGTGAACGTGGCGAACGAGGCGAACAAGGTCCTCAAGGTGAACGAGGACCACAAGGACTTCAAGGACCACAAGGACTTCAAGGACCACAAGGTGAACAAGGTACATCAGAACCATCTATACCAGATTCATTAACATTACCAGGAACTGAAACAGAAGAAACAGAATCGACTATTACCGTACAAGAAGAAACAGTGTCGAGCATTACCGAACCAGAAGAAACAGTACCAACAGTACCAGAAGAAACAGTGTCGACCATTACCGAACCAGAAGAAACAGTACCAACAGTACCAGAAGAAACAGTACCAACAGTACCAGAAGAAACAGTACCAACAGTACCAGAAGAAACAGTGTCGACCATTACCGAACCAG
>Ga0102828_1000207_pt1 | contig 10812 bp, 18 predicted proteins | sample ColrivemetaGS541_FD_78196 | JGI IMG/M metagenome (GOLD analysis project Ga0102828, IMG submission 78196) | Estuarine microbial communities from the Columbia River estuary - Freshwater metaG S.541 | ecosystem: Environmental > Aquatic > Marine > Intertidal zone > Estuary | place: USA: Columbia...
AGCTTCCGCAGCGGCAAGGTCTGCGGCAGTTTTAGTCGCAAGTTCAGCTGCAGCAAGGTCAGCGGCTGCTTTGGTGGCAGCTTCTGCGGCAGCAAGATCGGCAGCGGCTTTAATTGCGGCTTTTTGAGCAGCAAGATCTGCTGCTGTTTTAGTAGCCGCATCAGTAACGGCTTGTGCAGCGGCATCTGCAGCCAATTTATCTGCTACCGATTGCGCTGTAATGCCAGCAGCTTCACCAGTTAACAAACCGCTTCCACCCGTTAAATTAGTTAATGTCCCAACTTCTGCACCAGTGGCTAAAGCACTCGCTAGGCTTGTTGCACCAGCAGTACCTCCAGCACCACCAAGTGACAGATCAAGTAGAGCAAGGTCAGATAATGAGGCAGCACCACCTGCAGCAGCTCCTGCACCACCGAATAATCCACCTGCAGCAGCACCACCAGCTAAAGCAGCTAAAACAACAGGGTCTGTAATAGCGTCTTTTAGTCCACCAAAAAATGATTTTTCTTTTTGAGTTACACCAGTTTGCTGAAATGTTCCATCTGCACCATATTGTTGATATGCTGAACCGACAGGGGCTTTGTAGTTAATATCACCATTAGTTTTTTCTACAATAATAGTGTCAAGATTGCCTATCTGTTGATCTTCGCCAGAACCAGTAACTTGATAACTAGGCGAAATACGAGTGTCGCCCAACGTAACTGAAGAGCCTTGTGGCACTGTTAATGCCACTCTAGAAATAACCTCGCCTACAGGCAATCCAACAGCAGTAGCAAGTTGTGCAGGTGAAACTTTATTCTCAGCCATCGCCTTGACAATATCTGCATCGCTTAAATTAGGATTTGCCTGTAGGAAATTTACAATTTCTTGACTTGTTACAGGAGCTTGTGCAGCTGTACTTACAGGGGCTGTACCTACTGGTGCTTGAGGAATACCTGCAATTTGACCCTCAATGTTATTGCCTTCAATTACAGTACCACGGGCAGTAGGTACTACTCTGCTTGCTTGATTTGTAGGAGCAAACATACCTACAGCGTCCAACCTCGACAATATTTGATTTGTAGGAATACCCGTAGCAGCAGCCATTTGAGTAGGACTGATTCCATACTGAGCCATGGCAGACGCAATATTTGCATCACTTAGATTAGGATTTGCCTTTAAGAAATCTACAATTTGTGCATTTGATACGGGTGCTGGTGTTGAAGGTGCTAAAACCGCTTGAAACCGCTGCTGAACTTCTGCTAGAGGTATGCCAACAGCTTGAGACATTTGAGCAGGTGAGACTCCATACTGCTGCATTGCAGAGACAAGCTGGGCATCACTCAGGCCTGGGTTAGCAAGCAAGAAATCTAAAATTTGTGCATTAGTTACAGCCATGATTTATCCTTATTGTGGCTCATCAAGCCATGTAATAGTCCAAGGGAATCCAGACTGTGCAGTTACATCAAGCAAGGCTTGATAATTGATTGTCATATCAAACCCCTAACTGTTCTTGAAGCGCGGCCATAAACGCTACCCACTGCGCCTTTATAGCGTCCAAAGAAATAGCATCCACAGCAACCCCTGCTGCACTAACAGTTGTCAGCCTGCTATCCCGCAGTGATGCTTGTGCATTACGCCAACCTGTTGCTGCTGCCAGAATGTTGTCGCAAGCATTGGTAGCTGTGATGGTTACACCTTTAGCAGCCTTTGAGTTAATCTCAGCTTGCACACTGTAAGGCACTGGTGTTGTAGGATAGTCTGCTGCTTTGTATACATTAGCTTCTTTCTCTGCAAGCTCGTACTCGCTGCCAAGACCTTGCAGGACTTGTTGGGTTAAATCGCCTGCTTCGGCTTTGACTTGAAGGATGAAGGCGGCTTTTTCTGCCGACAGCGCACCCGCTGAAATCTCGGCTAGCGTAGGTTTAGTTTGCGCTGTGTCCAACCATACAAGAGTGTCAAAATCACCAGACAAAGACCATGCGGCTTTTGGGCGAATACTATTTAAGATTAAAGGAATGTTCATAATTTACCTTATTTCGACAACATAAAAAGAAGCTGGGCTGGTTGAATTTGCGTATATTGTTCCTGTTCCTCCAGAAACCTTAAATTGCATTTTTATAGTATGACTACCGGCAGTCAGCACTGCGGTCTGATGCGTAAATGACGCATTCATTTGTTTATTTGCTGAAGAACCACTGAATTCCACCCCAAGTCCATCTTGTGATCCATCTACTAGAATTTTTAAGTCAACACGCTCACCTGACGTACTATTAGCTGTTCCCGCTGTCCACCCAACAACAACGGGGAACAACCCTGTCGTGATTGTGACCGTAGCACCAGTCACATCTACAAAAGAGGTGCTAGTCGTAGTAACATCACCAGTTGATCGAACAACTCTAGCAAAAGCGGCAACGCCTGACGAAACTGTTGTCCATGTAGGCAACCCTGATCCAGCACTTGTTAACACTTGCCCATTAGTTCCTGCTGCACCAGCAAGCGTTAATGCGGTTGTTAAATTTGCAGATGCGATAGTCGGTGCTGTCAGGGTCTTGTTTGTCAGGGTTTCTGTACCTGTTGGGGTAACGTAATCAGTCCCCGCCACCGCAGCAGATATTGCCGTTGCGTTGCCTTTTAAAACACCCGTAATGGACGTTGAAACAGTAATTGCTGGTGTTGATGTAGCAGTTGCTACTGTCCCTGCAAAACCATTGGCAGAAACTACTGAAACACTTGTAACTGTTCCCGCACCCGCTGGTGCTGCCCAAGAACCATCACCTCGCCAAAATGTTGATGCGGATGCAGATGTGCCTGAATTTAAATTAGTTACCGGCAAGTTTCCTGTAACGCCTGTGGTCAGAGGCAGTCCTGTTAAGTTGGTTGCTACGCCAGCAGAGGGAGTTCCAAGATCGGGAGTCACCAACGTAGGTGAGTTAGCAAACACCAAAGCACCTGATCCTGTTTCATCAGTAACAGCAGAGGCTAAATTGGCAGAACTAGGAGTGCCTAAAAAGGTTGCTACACCAGTTCCAAAGGATGTTATCCCTGTACCGCCATTTGCCACGGGCAAAGTGCCTGTCACACCAGTTGTAAGTGGTAGACCTGTTAAGTTTGTAGCCACACCAGAAGCAGGAGTTCCAAGGGCAGGAGTTACCAAAGTAGGGCTTGTCGAAAGAACGACATTGCCTGTCCCTGTGGAAGATGTTACGCCCGTTCCACCATTGGCTACCGCAAGAGTTCCTGTAATGTCAGCAGTTGAAAGACTTACTGCATCCCATGTTGCATTTGTGCCATCTGTTTGAAGATACTTGTTTGCATTGCTTGTTTGGCTAGGCAACAAATTATTCAATGCTGTTGCCGCTGTAGAAGCACCCGTACCGCCATCAGCAACCGCTAAATCGGTAATGCCAGTGATTGTTCCACCCGTAATTGTTGCACTAGAAGATGTGATCGGGCCAGTAACACCCGCTGTTGCCGTTACAGCACCAGTTAGTGTGGATGTTCCTGTTACCGCCAAAGTAGTGCTTGCCGTGATTGCTTTAGCCGCCAAAGTTGTGTTTGCTACTGTGGCAGTTCCTGTAGCCGCACCGATGTTCACAGCAGTAGCCGCACCACCCAGATTTAAAGTGGTTGATACTGTATTAAATGCCGCTTGAGTTACCCCACCCACAAGTGCATCTGCAAGGGTTGTTACACCAGAGGCCGCAAGCGTTGTGAATGCACCTGTTGCGGCAGTTGTCGCACCCACAGTCGCACCATTGATTGTTCCACCTGTAATTGCAGCAGCAGAGTTGTCTGTCTTGGTTGCAACAGCAGTCGCAATATTGTTGTACTCAGTATCAATCTCAGTACCCTTAACAATCTTTAGAGGATTGCCAGGCGACAGATTGTCTTTAGTCGCAAAGTTTGTGGTCTTGGTGTAATTACTCATGGTTTACCTCTTAGCCTAATTTGCCATCTTTGGCTTGAATTTCAATCTTTTGAATAGACAATGCAACATCATTGATGGTTGTCTCGTAACCCGTCTGAACAATCTTTCCCGCACCAGAACCATTGGCTCTTAGTGTCTTGATTGCAATGCCATTTGTGTATTCAGCAATGCCATATTCACCAATGCCATACTCATAAGAAATCTGAGTGGGAATGTAAATATTCTGTAATTGATATGCACCAGAATAATCAAAGCCCCATTTGATTGTCAGAAACTGATTTGAGCCACCAATTACAATGGCTGAAATAGTCTTTAAAACTGAAATCTGATTTGGGTTGCCAAGGTCGGCATTGTTGGTGTAGTAGGCAAATTGGTAAGTCGATGTGTCATCTAAGTAGCCGCCATACTTGCCAATGTAGCCATTTTTACCAATGTACAAGTCACCATTCCTCAGTGAACGCAATGATGTTGGAGCAATCGAGTCCCACTTAGTAACCCGTGATGAGCCATCTTGCAAACTTTGTTTGGTGTCAAAACAATAGACTTGGAATGTAGCTGGCAAAACAAGCAGATAAAACGCTTCTTTTTCTGAGTAAACAGACTTCAGATTAGCCAAAGTTTCACCGGCCAAAGAGGAGTTCAAGTCAAAACGCACATTCTTCGACAAGTCTCTTAAAGGGGCAGATTTCTCTTGAATTGTCCTCATCAGTGAGCGAACACCAGAGTCTGACAAGAACACCACATCAGAGCCAATGCTTTGAATTGTGTCTCTAGCTATGCAACCAATAGAGCCTACTGTGTCGCTTAGAACAAGAGAGGAGGGCGTAGAAGCACCAGAGTAGACAAGAATCTGTCGTTTACCAAAGATAAACAAGAAATCATTGTGCGCTGCCAAACCCATCACTTCATCAGCACCATTGGGCCACACCCTTGAAATATCCAAATTTCCTGAAGTGCCGCCACTCCAAATATGACCTGCAATCAGATCAGAAAAGGTAACAGTTACCTTGTCAGTTGAGGTGCTTGCTACCCACAACCTTCCGAATGCTGAAATAGCAATGTTGGCTAAAGGAACAGTTCCTGTGTAGCCTGTTTTCTCAGAGACTCTTCTGAATGTGGTGATACTGACAGCGGGATCAAAGATCAACGGATCGTGACCAGTTTGAAAGAAATATGCAATTCCATTTAAAGATGCACATTGCCAATTACTTGCCGTGATGGTTGGGGCTGTACCACCCCCCCCATAGGTCAATTCGGTCACTACATTGGAAGCACCAAGTTTAAATAACTTGTTATTTCCCGCAAACAAAACAGTCAGACTGCCATCTGTTTGGACTAATTCATGGATCACACCAACATCATTAGCACCTAGAGTACCTGATGAAGCATTGACTCGATCCCAACCCTTCCTAGCACCAATCCGGCCATACTGATCCAAGATGCAGTTAGTCGCAACCAATGCAAAGCCAGCCCCCAAATCAATAGGCGAGTCTTCGGTGTTCAGGCCATTAAAGCCTGGTGCTGAAAGACTGTAACTTTGGAGTTGTTTTGACATTACACAGGTACAAAGTTATTTTCCACATAGCGAGTGCTTTCAAGTGCAATGGCATCTGAGAGCATTCCCCGAAAGAGGGCGTAGGCTTCGGAGGAGGCAGTCCCTCCGTCCTCACCACGCTCGATCAAAGCCCTTGCATAAGCACTTTGAGCAACCAAGTAATCTAAGACTTTGACAGACGTAGCGTCTGCTGACAGAGCTGCTTGCGGCACAGCCAAATCGAACTGGATGGTGTAAACAGCATCTGGTATGGCATACAACTCCACTTTTGTGTCTCCAGACGCATCTACTCCATTGAACGCATATTCAGCAGGTACACCCGTAGCAGGAGTTCCAAAGTTCAAATTCCGATTCATACGAACAAAAGAGATGTTTTTTAGACCCACATCTGATGTATTGTTGATTGCATCATTGACTTGGAACTTCTGACCTGCACCTGTCATTGAGTAAGAATGTGTGTTTGCAACAGTTGTGATAGTTACTGTCGTGCTGAGAACATTCCAATTGAAAGAATCCTCAATTTGACGTTTGGCATCGTTGACAAACTTGCCGATCAAAGAGGAGTAGGTTGTTTCGCCAACAGTTGTAACTGAAGACTCACGCAATCGAATGAGAACGTCATTGACTAATTCAAGGTATGTCATGTTCTTTGTGACCCTTCAATTTCAAATGTTGCAACAACTCCCATTGTTGACCCTGACTCAGTTGTTACCTTCAAAATGTCATCCTCTTCCATGACAAAGTAGTAAGGCAAACCAAATGACAAGGAGGTTTTGGAAGCAATTGTGTATTGGTAAATTACGCTCACAGTAACGCTTGCGCTAGTGTCAACCCAATCAAAAGTAACGTGCTTGTTTGAGCCAGTAGCGTTGTTGGCGTGAATCAGACCCACCCTTGCGTAGTACCCCTTGGGGACTGTGTACAAGGTTGTCAGCGTGTTAGCTACTGGGTTTGAACTAACTGATATTGGTCTCACTTCTTGTTCCTCTTTGAGATAGCTGCAGCCTTTTGCCTAGCTTCTTCCTTGGATGATGCGCCCCAAGCATTAAGAGAAAGTAGAAGTCTTGTTGGCTTTCCGTCTTTCATCTCAGCCCCAGGCATATTGCCCATTCGTGCGAGAAAGGAGGCCCTTCGAGGGTTATCGCCCGACTTTACTGGTGGTTTTAAATTGCCACCTGTTTCTGCATTATACGATGCTCTTCCTTTGGCATTCAAGCCCCCAGAGGCAGATTTTCCTTCTTTTCTTTGCCAAGCAGGACTCTTCATATCTACCTCATCTAAATTTTGCTGTTTTTTGTGCAATTGACTTGGGCTGCTTTACAAACTGCTTCCCAGATGCAGTTCCCTTGCGCTTGGCCTTTGTGGTTGCCGCATACTCTTGTGCAGACAAAGACTTGATTGCCTCTTCCGGCAAATACCTTTCGCCAGTTTGAGAGGAGGGTTTCCCAGACTTGGTGCGCCAATTCTGTTTCCCCCAATCTTTCAGGGACTGCTGTGGGTTTTTCATTTCTTTTGCTTTGCAGGGGTGTGACTCAAAGTCTTACTTGCTGGCGTGTGTTTAGCACCCGTCATCAGCTTAGTGCCGACCTTGTGGGTTTCACCTTTGTACAGCTTGCCATCAGGCGTGTAATGCGCTTTGTCTTTGCTCATGTTTTGTAACCCCCGCCTTTGGCTTTGTATTCTTTCGCAAGAAGTTGTGCTTTTCTGGCAGACCATTCGTTTGGATCACCGCCAGAAGTTCCCGCCTTGATCTTTTCAAACAAGGCTTTACGCATCGTAGGTTTTGTATATACCTTTGCTTGGTTTACCTTGGACTTGGTTTTCATTTCTTTTTAGCTTTTCCAGCTTCTGACAAAGCAATAGCCAAAGCCTGTTTTGGGTCTGTGACGACCTTAGAACCGCTAGACTTCAGCTTGCCCTTGCCAAACTCAGTCATTACTTTGCTAATCTTTTTTTGGGCTTTGGTTTTCATATCAGTACAAGATTTTGGCTGTAATCGTTCCACTGGTGTACGCTGTGCAATTGGCTCTTAAATAATTTGGAGCATTTGCAATGGTTATGATGCCGTCAGCAGTTAATGCTGTGCCAATCGTTGCATAGGTTGTCCCGTCAAGACTGCCTTGGAGTGCAACAGTAGCTGTTGTGATGCCTACAACTTGCAGAAATGCGGGTTGACCGCCATCGTTCTGAACTGCTCTTGATGCACCAGTTGCAACAACAGCACTGAGAAGTGTTACTGGAGAAGATAAAGATGACATTATTTACCCCTTGAAGATTTTTTCATCATGTTGGTAGCTGTGCGACCGCCACGCTCTGGCATAGCTCGCATCTTGGGCTTGCCAACAGCAATCATGATTGTCAAAGGCATCCCTTTTTTGGAGTCCTTTTTAGGCATCTTAGAGTCAGACATTTTAGATTTTTTGTGCATCATGATTTTTTCCTATCGAACTAATTTTGTTGCAATAAAAGAAATGAAACCGCCAATGACACTGGCAATCGCCATTCCCACAAACATACCGCCCTTAGACTTATTAGCCATCTCAAGGAGGGCTTTAATGTCATCACGCATAGCGGATACCTCGGCTTGCAAGGAGGCCACTTGAGCCTCTAACTTACCGAATTCTCTTGGATCAATTTCCGACATTTGCTACTTTCTTTGGGCGACCTATCTTCTTAACAGGTGCTTGTTGAGGTTTTGCAAGAGTTTGAATTTCATCAACTCGGACGTATCCTTGATGACCTTTCATGCTATCAATATCGTGTTGATAAGTAAAAGTGACTAAAGTACCAGACTGTAAACAACGAAAAGTAGCCATAAAAACTCCAAAAAAAGGGGGGTATTAGCCCCCTTTTATCATACCAAACGAACTACAACCGCCTTGACTGTTGTGCTTGCCAAGTCCAAAGTGCCGCCTGATTCGTTTTGGAAACGAATAGAGACAACATCTGTTGCTGAGACATAAGGTGTAACTGAGATGCCAGAAACATCCACGCCCATACTGATGTTCAACACAATGTCGCCTAGCTTCACACCAGGCACTGCAATGGTGTTTGTCTCACCAACGCCATCCGTTAAAGATGATGCGTTAAGTGTTGCTGTTACAGACCAAGTATCCGAAAAAAGACCACGGAACTGGTCATTTCCCCTACGGGAAACTACTGCTGTTGCTGCTGCCATAATAAATCTCCTTGATGTAAAAAATCCCCCCACCGATTAAGGCGAGGGGAAAAGGCAACTATTAGGCTGGAACTGCTAACGCATATGCGCTAGAAGACAAAGCTGCACCAGTGGAGGCGGCTGCACGAAGTGCGGCAACACCATACAAAGTATCAGATGTAAACAAAGTAGCAAGGTAATCTTGCTTGTACTGTGTTTGTGAGCGGATACCAATTTGCTCAACCAGAACCATAGCGTCCTTGTGACCCATCAAGCAGATACGATCAGTGGTGGAGTTACCAGCACCAGTATCAGCATTGCTAGATGTAAACACAGGGATACCATACAGTTGACCGATTTCACCAGTACGGATTGCATTACCATTACCCACAAAAGCCTGTTCCGTGTAACGGGAAAGACCCATCAACGTATTGCGGCTTGAAGGAGGAATGATAAAGAAACGATTGTCCATAGGAGTATCGTTGTCATCCAAACGTTGAATGGTTCTACGGATAGCGGCATCAGTCAATGCAGAAGCATTAGATGTAGAACTGTTATAAGCAGTAGTACCATCACCGCCAATAAACGCTTTACTCGTGGCAGTAGCAGTTGCGTAGTCGTTAGTACCAACAGTAGCACCATTGAATGCACGACCCAATTGGATCAAGCTGGTGTCTACTTGCTTGGCAAGCGCATAACCCGCATCGGCAGTGTAGAACTGGCGCAAGCTATTCAAGGCTTGTGCTTCAACGATGTCCTCAATGAAACGTGAATATTCAAAGTGCTTGTTAATCAAGACTTGAATTTCTGTCTCAGTATCGGCAATCAGAGTAACGGCAGTAGATGCCGATTTTGCTGTAGCGTTACCACGAGTAGGGGCGGGAATGTGAACAGTGTCACCTTTCTTGCCCTTGAAGTTCATCTTCATTACGATGTTAGCCAAAACAAGATTTTTCTTGTATGCGGCTATGATTTCATCACTCCAAATTTCTGGAATGAACGTTGCTGCGGTGGTTACTGTTACCGCTGGTGTTGGATATGCCATGATTAAATCTCCTAAAACAAATTTTAACGAACCCGTTTTTCTGCGTATGCTTGCATGATTTCATCACTTAAAGCATCGTATCTATTCGGGTCTTGCATTTTCAGCCGAATAAGGTCAGCCCTTCGATATACTTTCTTTGATGATTCACCAGAACCACCTGTATCAACTCCAACAGCCTTTAGAGTTTGCTTGCGTGATACTTCTTCCGCATCACTTACTTGCTTACTCTTTACGCTACGAATTTGCTTATAGGTAGATAGCAATTCATTGGCCGAGTCGTAATCATATCCAGCATCAGCATTCTCAAATATTTTAATGCGAATAGGGCTAGACTTCACCCAATTTGCAAAATCCTGATCTTTGGCAATTTCTCCAAAATCGGGATGTTGATTTGCTAACCTTTGTTGAACTTGTGACCTTTTCAATTCTAGCGTTGCTTGACGCGCAGCCATAATGTCTGGGTGATTATCAACTGTCCTTTGAACTGCCTTCTGTGGATTCTCAAAGAAATCTACTTCAGGCTCTTCCTGTCTAGTCTGTTGTCGTGAACCAAGGTTCTGTTTGATGAGTTCATCGGCTAACTTTCTGACCTCGCCTACTTCTTGTGCTTGACGACCAATCATCAATACCTGATCTTGGTGCATCTTCACAACATCTTCAAGGCTTTTGTTCCTGTAAAGTTCAGGAAGCTCTGAAGTAGGCTTTGCCTTCTGCTCTTCTGCCTCTAACTCGCCCAACTCTTCTTTGTCATTGTCAATCAACATACTTTTTTCCTTTTCCTGCCGTCAATCGGTTGTAGGAGATTCAACTCGGCATAATTGCTTATGAGTTGAGTTTCTGCTCGGCTTTTAACCTATCTAAATGGTTTTTCTCGAACCTTCCATGCGATGATGGAAACGCTCCAGACCACCCTTCTAGCTTAAAAGTTGGCGCAGATAAAATGCGATGAGATTCCTCAAAGCATTCACATACGAAACTTGTTAACTCATAATCAACAAATCTCTCAGTTTTGTGCCCGTTTTTACAGGCAAATTCATACATTCTTCTCATTTAAGTCCTCAAATGCTCTTTCGCTGACTTGTTTCAAGTTCTTCAGCCAAATTAGTATTGAATACTCACCTTTTCTGAATTGTAGACTTTTTTCG
>Ga0102828_1000223_pt1 | contig 10304 bp, 13 predicted proteins | sample ColrivemetaGS541_FD_78196 | JGI IMG/M metagenome (GOLD analysis project Ga0102828, IMG submission 78196) | Estuarine microbial communities from the Columbia River estuary - Freshwater metaG S.541 | ecosystem: Environmental > Aquatic > Marine > Intertidal zone > Estuary | place: USA: Columbia...
AAGATACAACCGTAAGAGGAGGTCTAGGTCTAGAATCTTCGTTTAGCGCGGTCGCATTAAGTGCTGATGAGTTCAATAGCACGGTAAATTCTCGATCTTAGAAGCCTGACGTTGCGTTACGTACATCATGGGTAAAGCTACTTGCGCTTACCGTGGTGCCAGAGGTAAATGCACCAATAGTCAAGTTAGCACCAGATGCGCCAGCAGAAACATCCATCACTACGGTGGTTCCATCAACCTTAAAAATTCTTGCCCATGTTGGAGTGATCGTTGCGACGGCTACACCAGAGGTAATTGAGTTGGCTGTAAGCAAACCGCTTACTGCCGTTGCAAATGCAGTAGCACCAAAAGTTAAAGTTACACCTAATGTATTACTGCTGATAGCGGTATCAGCTGTGGCTGGTTGAGTACCGCCATAAATCTTAATGGTTCCAAGATTGCATAACGTAGCTAAAGCATTAGCCTGTACGTTTACTGTGTTGTCCGTTAGTTGGGTATTTAAAGCCATAATGGATTACCTTGAAGATTAAATTTTGCGCATGCGCACTTGCATGCCGGACCGGACATGACCGCGAGAAGCTCTTTGTCTTGCATCGTTGATGCCAGAGTTAAATGCAGTTCCATGCATCCCTGCTGCGCCGACGTTCAAGTAAGCCTTGCCCGGAGATGCCAGCAACTTAGACAATGCGCCGTGTGCAATTGTTTCTGCATAGTCTTCGTAGATGGAGTCTTCGCAAAACGTAGATGCCCGTGTTGGCTTAAGTGATACGCGAAGCGTTAATCCGCCGATAACCGTATCCTTTGGAATCGGATAGATCGAAAATGTTCGCTCAGTTTTTTGAGTAAACGAGATAGGCGCCCCAACAACAGGAGCGTTATCTGGAATAACACTGTTATAAAAAGCCGGCGTACCTACGTAATCTGGCGCAATGGGTGACAACTCAGAAGCTTTGAACCAGCACTTCTGAATCTTGATGACCAGCTGTCCATTTGGAGGCTCTAGGTCATAGTCAGATATACCCGCTACAGCAGTAATAGGATCGTGATCCCTTTGAATGAAGCTGCTGCGAACACAGAACTCAATCACCGAATCTCGAATGGCTTGAGTTGCCACAATCTCGGGACAGCCGTATGCATCAATCAATACCCTTGGCAGAAACGAATCGTAGGATGTCATCAGACGCCTCCAGAGGTTAAGCCCGGAGAGGGTGAAGATCCTTTAGAGTTCAAGTCAGGCGAGTAACCAACGTCTTTCTGCGTCTTCATACCAAGCATGGCGTTAACCACATTCAGGTAACCACCAGCCAATGCGGCATTAGACGCATACTCAGCATCCTTAGAATAAGCTCTGTACAAAACGTAGTTCAAGACTACATCTTGATAGATGTCAGAGATTGACAAGGTATTTCCAGCAGCTGTAACGTCAGTTGGTGCTACCGAATAGACGACTTCAAGCTTTGCACCAGCTGTTGATGGTGGGAATACGTAAAACACAGTGGGAATTCTGTTGTCATAGATAAAGTGCTTAATCTCAGCCGAAGCAGTATTTGTATGCCAGTAAGGATCTTGTGTATCAAGAACTTCCCTGTCTACAATACGAACAGATCTACCCGGTACGGTGACTACTTGATCTGCCGGTGTAGTTCCGGTAACAGTTGTAACGTTACGAACAACATCCAACAATCTAAAACCAGTAGATGGAATTGTTTGCTTAGTACCTGCAATTAAAGTCATGACAAATGTAGCGACGCTTGCATCTGGACGCATCATGGCTACAAGTTTCTGTGCATCGCTGATCCACTTAAATAGCTCAGTGTCTAACCAGCGTGTTGCATCAATATCATTGAGCAGCAGCCTAGCTCTGGATGTTATGTCTGATGCAAGCATGATTTAATCCTTATTGACTGGCTTCGGGTTGGTCGCCAGCTTGTTCTGAAAGCTCTTGTGCTTTTTCAGCAATAGCTTCTTTCCAGTTCTTGCGCTTTGGTTTTTCTACGGAGTCTTCTTCAGACTCTGCAACTTCTGCTTCAGGCTCTGCAACCGGTTCAGCAGCCACTGCTTGGCGTGGGACAGTTGGGTCTTGAGGAATTGGATCGCCTTCTGTATATGGGACATACCAAGGTCTTTCTTCAATAATTCGTTCGTCAAAAACAGAAACCATTCCTGTCTTTGTATTGATCATTAGTTTTACGGTCATAAAAAGAAGGGAGGGGGTTATTAACCCGCCTCCCTTTAAGTGGCAACTACAGGAGATCTGTTAATTACTTGGTAACAATCGCTGTGACCAATGCTTCTGGCTTAACTGTCTTGAAGCCAAAAACATTCAAACCACGCATGATGTTTCCAAAAGTCGAGGTAGAGCGGAGTGTTTCCACGTTGGTGATTTGTGAAGCGAAAGAGATCGCATCGCGTGTACCAGCAGGGAGAGTCCACTTGGAACTTGCGTTGTACAAGTTGTTGGATGTGTAGACCGTGAAGCGGTCGATCATGCCAATCTTGCCGTTACGCAAGGGTGATGTGTCATCACCAGTTAAGTAGGCTTGCTTCAAGTCAGAGCCTTTGATCATGGCTGCCATCCACGCAGGGATAACAATCCAACGACCATCTTCTGGAACGTTCTGCTCATCAAGCGCCTGACCCATGTTCAAGATTGTGTCCAGAACAGTAGACTTGCTCAAGGTGATAGGAGCGCCTGTGGTGCCTAAGTTGATACCAGCGGAGATAGCTCCAGCAGTAGCGCCTTGGTTGGCAGCAGCAGACGTTGGTGAAGCGCCAGCAACAGCAGACAGAACAGCACTATCAATGCCGATCTTCATTTGTTGAGCGGCGTCGCTGGTGAACATGTCCATCAGCTTAACGTCAGCCTGTGCTGCATCCACATCGTCAACAACTACTTGGAAATACTTACCGTAGTCAACTGTCAATGTGATGGGCGTAGAGATAGGAACTTGACTGGTCAAGCTCATACCTTTGGTGTAATCACTGATAGTGATTGTTGGGATGGTACGGATGTATACCTTGTCGCCAGAGTTTTTGATCTCGCCTTCCCAGTCGTTGTTCGTGATCTCACTGAGAACAGTGGATTTGTAGAACTTGACTTGGAGCTTGCCAGACCAGATTTCTGGTACGAAAGTAGCGCCGTAAGAGTTGGTCGTTTGACCGGATACGTAGTATCCCGAGGTTACTGAGACTGCCATTTTGAATTTCCTTCAAATGACATCCGGCACACTGTCAGCGAATACGCTTTTCTAGTTGTGCTGCAAGGATGTCTGCTTCGATAGCAACCATGTCTTTGTCTGATATCTCACCTCGTCGGGCTTTTTCATAAAAGTTCTGGATCTCGGGACGAGTCCAAATCTTTTTACCCGGGGGAGGTGTAGATACTGTGGAAGTCGAAGGTACGACCTGCGACTCCATTGACTTAGATGTGGCTGCGGCTTGTTTGCCCGACATCTCTTTCCACTTATTAAAGAACCGTGCTGCTCGCATAGCGTCGTTATTACTTACAGCATCGTCCAGAGAATTCTGCCTCTGCATCCCTGTCAGTTCATCGTATTCACTAAGCCACTTTAAGAAACCATCGTTCATGTTCAACTCTTCCCAATCAGGGACCGAGATTCTCAACCTCTCATAAAAGTCAATCTCTTGAGTCTTGGTAGAACTTGCTTCAAAACGCTCAAGCTTGGAGTGCAGTGCTTGGATCTCGGCATCTTTTGAGGATGCTTCGTCCCTAGCGGCACGGCGGATTAGATCCACCAGTGGCTCACCAAATTCTTGAATTTCTTCTGGCTTAACGAGCGACTCTCTGGGAGTTGCTTTGGCGGCTTTGACAGCCTCCATCTCTTTCTCGATACTTTGCAGCTTTGCGGTAAGCTCACGATTTCCAGCGTACAGTCTCGGTACCTCGGCATTGAATTTGCCGATTAGCGCTTTGTACCTTTGCTCCCATGTGAGGTCTTCCTCTGCCGGAGGAGCATCAACTGGAGCTTGGGTTTGCGCGGGTTCCGACGGAACAGCATCTAATTGGGCTTGTTCCTGATTGAGTGGTGGGTCGTTGGCAACGACTGCACTCTCTTCTTGTTGCTGTTGTGAAGCGCCGTTTAACTGTGCAAGTAGTTCATCAGCACGTTTTTCCGCCTCTAAGACGGCTCGTGGTAGGGACATCGTTTCTCCATATGCGTGTCGTTCGGCTATGTCTATGCCTGTCAGGTATATAGACACTTCCTTGCGGTGCGTTTGGTTTTGCCACACTGAAAGCCGTGTGGCTAGCTAAACCCCCTACGGGGGAATTACTTATAGCGGGTTGGGTGCCGGAGCATTGCGAGTACTTCCGCAAGTGCTTGGCTTCCGCCTTGGTTCCAACGAGTGAGAACTTCGTCTTTCGTCAGAGTTGTTGCGATCATCAATTCAGCATGCGACTCTTTGAGCCAGTCATGGAATGTTTCGAATTGGGGGTTGCCTTGCAACGAAGCAATGGCTGACAATACTTTATCGTCAGCGCGTGTCATCATCATTTACCGAAATCTTGTTGCGAGCGATAGCCGCAAATAGAGCCACCATCTTTGTAGCCTTGAGGCATCATTCCTTTAGAAGGCATTGGTTTCTTAGCCATCTTCTTGGATTTGGCATAGCCGCCATCCATGTAGCCTTGGGGCATCATGGGTGTCACAGACTTTTTACCAGCCATTGGTTTCTTGTTCATCATTGCATTGCTCCATTCATGGTGTTTGCATCTACGCCGCCATCAGGGTTCCCAGCTTCGTCTACGGTTACTGCGCCAGAGGGTGCAGGTAGTTGTTCTTGCTGTTGCATTTGCATCATCTGCTGCTGCTCTTGCATCGCTTGCATCTTCTCAGCCTCAAACTTGATACGCTCCGGCTCTTTGACGATCTTGCTGGTATCCAGCTGTAGGGAGCTAGCCACTTCACGCAGTAAGTAGGCTCTGCCTTCCATACCGACGATCTGCATATCCACAGGATTAGCCGTCGCTTGCAAGAACTCGTTACGCCGAAGGGTGATCTGCTCTTTGTGAACCAGACCCATAGCGCCTTTAGCCACAACAGAGAAGTCGCCTTTAATATAAATATCGTCGTCGTACATCATGTTGTGGATATACATGCGGTGTACACAGCCGCTCACAACTTTGTCAATCGAAGCAATCGAAGACTTGATTCCCTTGGCTGCGTTATCCATCAACATGGACAAGCCAGAGGCTGTGCGACCAGCACCAGATACGCCAGTGCTGCCATAAACATAGTTAGGTATCCCTGTAACTTCATCCGCTTGCTTTGCAAATGCTGCATATACGCCAAGTAAGACATCGGCGTTCATGTTCGGTTGATAGAACTTCACAGCTGGTTGACCACCGCCTGTACGGTCGGAGGTAACTTGCCAGATCTTCCAAGGATAGATAGACGTTACGTCTTCACCATCCGGTAAACGGTCTACAGTGACTTCAGCCTGTGGTCCACTGGCTATGCCCATGTTGTTTGCCAAAGCTCTTGCAGAGGCGTTACACATGGTCTGTACGTCACGCATTTGTTCTGCCATTGCACCGCCCCAGAAGGAGCCGGGAATCTCGTTCCATTGAGCAATCTCGTATGGGCGCTTGCCCAGCGGATCTGGATTGATCACCGCCTTGATCACGTATGGACCAATCATCCATGCGTTAACTTCGTATTCTTTATCTTCATCAATCTCTTTTTTGGGCATGCCCCAACCAAGCAGAGTGTGTCCAGATACAGCGCCCCAGAACTCAAGACCCTCAATCACTGCGTCGTTGTACAGCAGACTGTGGGGCTTGCCCTCAAGGTTGTCTCGCTCTTGGTCGCCCATGATCCAGTTACGTAGACCCTTATCGCCAAATCTCTCTAAGACTTGATCGATGTTCTCGTCGCTGTAACCCATCACGCCTTTCATTGATTGAATCTCGCCACGGCTCATGCGGTGACGCTCAATCAACCAACCATCGTTGGGGTTAGATGAATTGGGGGAAGGGTAGATGTCAAACGGAGAAACCCGTGCAAACTCTCTGACCAGATCAGTCACCACGATAGGCGTAAAGTCTGGACCCCATGTCATCGACTTACGCCGACGGACGATAGGACCCTTTAAAATCGCACAGGGATAAGTGATGTAGTCATCAATGAAGTCTTTGAAGGCTTCGTCAAACTTCCCTGAACTCATCTGATCATCGATCTTGTCCCGCATACGGCGAGCATTGTCTTTGGCTTCGTCACGAAGCTTGACGATGATCTCATCATGGACTTCTTCCATCCGGGTGCGAAACGCCTCTGGGTGGATTGCAGCGCCAGACTGTACATACTCCATCGCCTCGGTCTTAACCAAGTCAATGATGGATGCCTTGATCTCGGGCGGGATGTTGGGTTCGTTCTTGGGAACCAAGTCAAAGGGACGGTCGCCATTGACGGTCATCACATCTTTGATCCATGCAGAAGCGGCACGGCACTTAATGTCCGTCAGTCGCATGTAGATGTCTGAGCCGCCTGTCTTGGAGATCTCAACTGCTTTGTCTGGGTCGTATACGCCACGGCGCTGACGCTCACACTGGAGCAATCGTTCCGTAATTGTTTGCTTTGCAAACTTGGCTCTGTCCCAGCACTGATGGATATAAGACGCCAGTTCGGTTTCGACAAACTCAAAGCCTTCACCCCCGGGGGTCTGCGCTGATACGTCAACCTCCACTGGAGGTTTAGCAATGACAATGCTCATGTCCAACCTTTATTGTTAGCCGTCTTAACTGCTCTAGCTCTTTGCGGGTTTAAGCCCGATCTGATCTTGAGACACGCATACTGAATCGCATCTTGGATGTGAGAGCTATCGTCTTTAATGGGACGATCTCTAAACCTTGCTTGACCACTGGTCTTGATCCGCTCGTAGCGGTAACGCCCATTGAAGCCACGGCGAAGCTCTCGGCAGCTGGGGTCCAACAAGAACCCGGGCATACCGTCCGCCATCCGAGTCAGAAAGTACGCCACCGATTCACGGCGCGGTATCCAATCGTTTGTGTTCGCTGGCTCCGATGGAATCCCTGCTTCCAGCAATTCCATAAAGCAAGTGCGCTCGTCTGTCTGCGCTCTGATTGATCCAGCCGGATCTCCAACAGAGATTCTCTGGAATCCCGCAAACTCATTCATCAGCACAGGCTTAACAATGTCGTTGGCAAACTGCCTGATACCCATGTCGTGCGAGACAAGCTCACGAAGAATAATCAACTGACCTCGTGGCGACATCTGACAAATAACGCATGCCGGAGTTAAACCAAAGTCCCAACCCAAAATGATGGGTAGTCCCCGCATGGGTTCTATCTTCTCTTTGGCTACGTGAATCTTATCTGTGAACTCTGGATACACAGGCTTGCCGTCGGCAGTGGTGCCGTAGTTCCCAAGCAGGAATACGTTTATCCAGTCGTCAGACTTTGCGCCTATTTGGTTGAGGTAGTACTGGTGACCGCCGGGGAGGTTGTCGATGTTCTCGGCGTCCGGGTTCGGCTTGTACTCTTCTTCTTCTTTGTAGAGACCACCGGCTTGGCGGAAGAACTTCCAACCCTTGGGGGTCTCTTCTTCGGCAATTTTGTACCACCAGCTGTCGTCGTCTGGGGGGTTTGAGTCAAGGATAACGCCACTCCAGCTAGGACCGCCTTTGAGTCTTGAGGGGTATCTGCCGACCCGCTGCGTAACCATGTCAAAAATCTCTTTAGGAATTTCGGATGCTTCATTGATCCATGCCCCAGTTAACTCAAGTGATCTGAGCTTGCCCGTCTCTGACGCCTTATCTAGCGCCAAAAACAATACTTCAAGCTCAAGCGATGTCCCATCTCCCAGATCATCAATGATCATCGTAGATGTAATAGGCGTATCCCACTTGATAGGAGCTACGTTAGATGGAAACCAAGTCTCCCAAGTCTTAATCGTCGTGGACTTAAGCTCTGGATATGTGTTCCTGATGATCGCCCAACGACTGCGGCGTACTCCGTCGTAGTAAGGCTCCTGCCTCAAAGCTCTGGCAACGATCTCAACACAACAAGATGATGACTTACCCGAGCCAACTGGACCCATTAAGCCCCGAACAAACCCATCATGGGCGTGAAACAACCCTGCTTGCGGACCCGGAGGGTCATATGAGATCAACTCACCAGAGACTTCTGCCGCTTCAGTCACTTGATTTGGGTACGTTGAGGTTAAAAGTAATACCCTGTGCGCCCGTATCCAGCTTCAAATCACTCAGATTTGGCAAAGACTTGTCCAAAAGTATCTTTGCAGCTGTTATCTGTGATGGTGACATCACAATCTTTCCGTCAATATGCTCAGATAACTTGTTAATCAGGGTCGCAACCTTGATTTTTAGCCTTGTATCCTCATCATGTCGGATCTTTCTTATACGTGCAGCCATGTTTCTACCCTCGTGTAACCCCTTTTATGTAGCGCAGCTACCCAGAGCTTGCACAAAAAGAAAAAGCCAACTCGTAAGTCGGCTTTCTCTCGGGAATATTTGTTCAATTTAGCGAAAATGTACACATAGTGTTTGATTTACACCAGTACTACCCCTAGCGCATAAGTTATTAGCAGGACTATTCCCGTTTTCCCCCACCCTTTTAGGGGTGGCGGGGAATTTCGGGAAGGATATTTCCCGAATTCAGGAGATTTCGGGAATATTCGGGAACAGAACTCTATCTATGCAACCGACCTGGAGGTCGGTTGCTAGTAAATCCACGTAAAAAATTAAAACTAGGGTGAGAAAGACCCCCGGGTAGGCAGATTTAGGGGTCCGCATGCCGTCTAGGGTGGATGTGCGTTCGTATTAGTAATACGTTGTTGCTTTGGGGGGCAGGGTGTCACTTCAGTGGTCCTCTAGGGGGTACGCCCGTGCCTTCCGGTCTATGGTTACAGGTACATCGCATGGTTAATCCGTGAACCCTCCCGTATTTACTAGCCTCCGAGCCTATATGCGGGACTTTAGCGCTCCCCTTCGGGTCGGGCTGTCGTGAATTCAGCCGCTAAAGCGTCTTCACCCTTCGGGCTTCCATCCCTAACGCGAGTTATCCCCTTCTCCGGTGGAGCCTTTGAGCGTATTGCGTCCCCGCATGAGATGCGGAACGCAATCCCCTCTTCAGGTAGTTGCGATTCAGCAACCCCTTGTTTTCTAAATAACTTTTGGAGCTGACTATGTTTTCTAAAAACCTTGGTATTTCGCTTTATCTATGTGCTTGGTCGATGGCTTTTGCATCCATCTATTTCTGGAGTCTAGGCGCTCCGATTGGAGACTTCTACCACATGGATGGAGTTTCTGTATTAGTAGTAATTGGCTTTGCTGTGTTTGTAACAGCATTAGTGCTGTTTGATCACAGCTTTGATGTTGTAGGCAATCGTGCTTACGCTGAGTATTGCGTTTATGCCAAGAGCCGAGGCTTTCAGCCGATGGGACTTGAGGCGTTCGAAGCCTTACACAGGGCTGGGTTTGATCCAGTAACAAAGCTGTGGTCCTGATACAGCGTTGCGTGCTTCTTCTCTCTTTGAGAGAAGCACTTCTCTTCTTCATGTTTATTTTCATCTCATTTCACTTTTCATTTTAAGGAATCACCATGTCAGATTTAGTTTTGGATTTGAAGCCAGCTTCTGCTGCCACTGTAGCTTTGTGGGAGAAGTTGGTAGTTAACAACCCAGCATTGGGATCTGTGAAGGTTACTTCGCAGTCACAGGCTTCTCGTTTGATCTATACGGAGCAAGCTCGTCTTGCGAACCGTATGCCTACGGATAAGCAGGTTAAGAAGGTAGCTGCTTGTGGTAACGACACAAGCTGGATTGGCAGAGATCTACCCGGAGTTCGCTTCCGTGAGATCTCGTTCCAGATCGAGTTGCTCGAGATTCTGGAGCAGTTCGATAAGGCTGACGGTAACGACAAGTTATCGACAGCTGCTGTAGCGATGATCGAGAAGGTTCGTCAACGTTTGACAAAGGTTCGTAAGGGTACGAGCTTCGTTGATACAGCAGTGACACCAGAGCAGCCTGACGGTGTGGAACCAGCACCGTTCTAAGTAGAGGAGACCTAGGTGTGCCAGAAGTAGTTGGCACGCCTAGGTTTTAGCTAAAAGCCTCGATCCCGTCTCGTTATTTACACGCACAAAGGAGTCAGCATGACTGATGCACGATCAACATTTCTTGTTGAGGAAAACAAGTTCTTACGAACATGGGTTAAAGAACTAATACAGGAGAGGGATTCATTACGCCAAGATTTATTTGATGTTAAAGATGAACTCATGTTTCCTGCTAACTCTAATAGGTGGG